>Ga0181590_10001310_pt1 | contig 21125 bp, 16 predicted proteins | sample 071ome_34_FD_132446 | JGI IMG/M metagenome (GOLD analysis project Ga0181590, IMG submission 132446) | Coastal salt marsh microbial communities from the Groves Creek Marsh, Skidaway Island, Georgia - 071411BT metaG (megahit assembly) | ecosystem: Environmental > Aquatic > Marine > Intertidal...
AATCGCACGGCTCAAAACCGTGGTCGCATCCAAGTGCGCAAAAGATGTCGCAGGTGCCGGGTCAGTCAAGTCATCGGCCGGCACATAAATCGCCTGAACCGAGGTGATCGAGCCTTTGTTGGTTGTGGTGATCCGCTCTTGCAAGGCGCCCATATCAGTGGCCAGCGTTGGCTGATAGCCCACAGCTGACGGGATACGGCCAAGCAGCGCCGACACTTCAGAGCCGGCCTGTGTAAAGCGGAAGATGTTATCAACAAAGAACAACACGTCCTGACCTTCTTCATCACGGAAATATTCCGCCAAGGTCAGACCGGTCAGCGCCACGCGTGAACGCGCACCTGGCGGCTCGTTCATCTGACCGTAAACAAGCGCAGCTTTCGAGCCAGGGCCGTCGGTCTTGATAACGCCGGATTCAACCATTTCATGGTACAGGTCATTGCCTTCACGGGTCCGTTCGCCAACACCGGCGAACACCGAATAGCCACCATGTGCCTTGGCAACGTTGTTGATCAATTCCATGATCAAAACCGTCTTACCAACACCGGCACCGCCAAACAGGCCGATCTTACCGCCCTTGGCATAAGGGGCCAACAGGTCAACAACCTTGATCCCGGTCACCAGAATTTCAGCCTCGGTCGACTGATCGACATATTCGGGCGCCGGACGGTGGATTGGGTAATGTTTTTTGGATTTAACCGGCTTGCCTTCGTCAACCGGCTCGCCAATCACATTCAAAATACGGCCAAGTGTTTCTGGGCCAACCGGTACGGTGATCGGGGCACCGGTGTCAACCGCGTCAGCGCCACGAACCAAGCCCTCGGTCGAGTCCATCGCAATGGTCCGTACCGATGATTCGCCAAGATGCTGCGCCACTTCCAGCACCAGACGCTGACCGTTATTGTCAACCTCAAGCGCGTTCTGGATGGCTGGCAACGCGCCGTCGAACTCAACGTCGACAACCGCGCCGATGACCTGACTGATTTTACCAACTGCTTTATTTGCCATGGTCTTCTTACTCCGGGCTAAAACCGTTTCGTTGTGGGCAAAATTGCCCTGATTTAATCCTGTCTGACCGTCTAGACCGCCTCGGCGCCCGAAATGATCTCGATCAGTTCCTTGGTGATTGTCGCCTGACGCGTCCGGTTATAAACCAATGTCAAGTTGTCGATCAGATCACCAGCATTGCGTGTCGCATTATCCATTGCCGTCATCCGGGCGGCCAATTCGGCGGCCGATGATTCAAGCAAGGCGCTGTAGATTTGCGTGGTCAGGCTGCGTGGCAATAGGCTGGCCAGCAATTCGTCTTCTTCGGGTTCATATTCGTAGCTGACCCCGCCGTCATCATCCGCTGTCTCGGCCACTTCAGCCGGGATCAACTGGGTCACATTGACCTCTTGGGTGATTGCGCTGACAAATTTGTTGTAGATCATCGATACCACATCAAAGTCACCGGCTTCAAAACCAACACGCACCTTATCGGCCAGTTCGGCAACGCCGGCATAGGCCACCGAGGTGCCCTGCATACCTTCGATCCGGTCGATATAGCTGTCACCCAATTCGCGGCGCAACGCATCACCTGACTTGCGGCCAACCATCAACAGCTTGACGGTTTTACCGGCGCCACGCAACCGCGCGACCTCGGCCCGGGTTTGCCGGGTGATCGACCCGTTAAAACCACCACACAAGCCGCGATCGGCTGAAATGACAATCAGCAGATGGGTCGCTGATTTTCCATTGCCAACCAGCAGGGCTGGCGCCGAATCAGCATTGGCTTTGGCGGCCAGCGCCGCTACCACACGGCGCATCCGGTCAGCATAGGGACGGCCAGCTTCTGCCGCTTCCTGCGCCCGCCGCAATTTCGCCGCGGCGACCATTTTCATCGCAGCGGTGATTTTTTGCGTGGACTTGACGCTGTTAATACGCGTCTTCAGATCCTTCAATGATGCCATTTACCAAACTCCGGACAGCCCCGCCACCGCAAGGCCGCCATGTTGCCGTTTACGAAAAGCTCTTGGCGAATGCCTCGATAGCCTTGGCCAGCTTGTCAGATGTCGCATCTGACAGCGCCTTTTCTTCACGGATTGTATCCAGAATGGCCTGATGGTTACTGCGGATATGGTCAAGAAGGCCTGCTTCAAACCGGCCAACAGCGCCAACGGCAATCTTATCAAGATAGCCCTTCACCCCAGCAAAGATCACCGCAACCTGTTCTTCCACCAGCATTGGGCTGTATTGTGGCTGCTTCAACAGTTCGGTCAGGCGTGCGCCGCGTTCCAGCAACGCGCGGGTCGAGGCATCCATGTCTGATGCAAACTGGGCAAAGGCCGCCATCTCGCGATATTGGGCCAATTCCAGTTTGATCGTACCGGCAACCTGTTTCATCGCCTTGATCTGTGCGGCTGATCCAACCCGGCTCACCGACAGACCAACATTAACGGCAGGCCGGATACCTTTATAGAACAGTTCGGTTTCCAAGAAGATCTGACCGTCGGTAATCGAAATCACGTTGGTCGGAATATAGGCTGACACGTCACCGGCCTGGGTTTCGATCACCGGCAACGCGGTCAATGAGCCCGACCCGTTATCGGCATTCATCTTGGCGGCACGCTCAAGAAGCCGTGAGTGCAAATAGAACACGTCACCAGGATAAGCTTCACGTCCTGGTGGGCGGCGGAGCAACAAGCTCATCTGGCGGTAGGCCACGGCCTGTTTTGACAAATCGTCAAAAACAACAAGCGCATGCATGCCGTTATCGCGGAAGAACTCGCCCATCGCTGACGCGGTGTATGGCGCCAGGAACTGCATTGGTGCCGGATCGGATGCGGTCGCCGCAATCACGATCGAATAGTCCATCGCCCCTTGTTCTTCAAGCGAGCGCACGATCTGGGCAACCGTAGACCGCTTTTGACCAACTGCGACATAAATACAGAACAGCTTTTTGCTATCGTCGCTGCCGGCAGCGTCATTCACTGCTTTCTGGTTAATGAAGGTATCAACAGCAATGGCGGTTTTGCCAGTCTGGCGGTCACCAATGATCAGCTCACGCTGGCCGCGGCCGATCGGGATCAGACTGTCAATTGCCTTCAGGCCTGTTTGCATCGGCTCGTGAACCGACTGGCGCGGCATAATGCCAGGGGCTTTAACTTCAACCCGGCCACGCTTGACGTCTTTTAGCGGGCCTTTGCCGTCAATCGGGTTGCCAAGCGCGTCAACCACGCGGCCAAGAAGGCCTTTACCGACTGGGGCGTCCACAATCGACGCTGTCCGGCGTACCACATCGCCTTCACGGATCGAACGGTCATCGCCAAAAATAACGATACCGACATTGTCCGATTCAAGGTTCAGCGCCATACCTTTAACGCCACTCTCGAACTCGACCATCTCGCCGGCCTGCACCTCGTCAAGACCGTGGGCGCGGGCAATACCGTCACCAACCGACAGCACCCGGCCAACTTCGGCAATTTCTGCCTCGCTGCCGAAATTGGCAATTTGTTCTTTGAGGATCGCTGAAATTTCAGCCGCACGAATATCCATCACGCAACACCCTTCATGGCTGCTTCCAGCCGGCTAAGTTTGGTTTTGATTGACGTATCAATCATACGGGACCCGATACGCACCACCAATCCGCCAATCAGCGACGGATCAACACGCATCGAAAGAGAAAGATTATCGCTGCCGGCAAGCCGGGCAACGGTTTTTTCCACAACCGCCTTGCGGTTGTCATCAAGAGCAATGGCCGACACAACTTCGGCGGAAATTTGTCCACGCCGGCGCGCATGTTCCTGCTGAAACGCCTGAATGACCCGCGGCAAAACACTAAGACGGCCATTTTCCGCCATCGTGCCAACAAATTTGATGGTCAGCGCGTCAGCGCCGGCTTTTTCGAGTATCGCGATCATTGCGCTTTGCTGTTGCTGGCGCGCCAATACCGGCGATTCGACAAGTTTTTTCAAATCCTGATTTTCAGCAATATGATCAGCAAGGCTGCTGAGCTCGTCATGGATGATGTCAATTTTCTTGCTTTCAAGTGCCAGCGCATAGAGTGCGCCCGCATACCGCCCTGCAAGACCTGTAGCGCCTGAACTCACCGACCATATCCTCTTAACTGAAAACCTTTTCCAGAGGCATAACCACACGGCACAAGAGGACCGTAACCGGCTATGACGCGTTGGTTGCTATCATAGACATGATCGAAAGGCAAGTTGTCTAGGCCGGAAAAATTGATCGATAAAAATCGATCGATCTGGGATGTTTTGCACAGCGTTCCAAAAGCCACCACCGGCAATCACCCCTAAAGGAAATGATATGGATCAATATCAACCTGAAGCCGCACGCCGGACGGCATCGACACAGCATCAAGCCAACTTTTTATAACCGCCTGTAAATTAACATTTTTACTCGCTCTTAATAGCGCTCGAGCCCGATGTTTTCCTTTCAAAAACCCGATCGGGGCCGTTGTTGGACCGAAAATATCGACCCCGGCAAATGCAGGGCGGGCTGCGCCCATCAGCCGCATCGCGTGATGCAGACGATCAAGATCACGGCTGGACAGCACAAGCGCCGCCAATTGGCCAAAGGGCGGCATTTTGGCGGCATCTCTGGCGCTGGCCTCACTTGCCAAAAACCGGTCGCGATCGCCGGCGGCCAACGCCGTTAGAACCGGATTTTGAGGCTCTAATGTCTGCAGCAGCGCCACGCCAGGGCGCGATTCGCGGCCGGCGCGACCAGCCACCTGGCTCAACATTTGGAATGTGCGTTCAGCCGCGCGCAAATCACCACCGGCCAAGCCCAAATCGGCATCGACCACGCCCACCAGCGTCAAGTCCGGAAAATGATGTCCTTTGGCCGCCATCTGAGTACCAATAATAATATCAACCTCGCCATCAAGCACCGATTGCACGAACAGGTCCGCTGCCTTGGGGGTGTTTACCGTGTCGCTTGATAAAACCGCAAAACGCGCATCGGGAAAGCGCCACAGCACTTCCTCGGCCAGCCGTTCAACCCCCGGCCCACAGGCCCGCATCTGGTCGGATTCACCACATGTCTGGCAGCTGTTATCAGGCCGCGATTCATGGCCGCAATGATGACACCGCATCCGGCCGGCAAGCCGGTGGTCGACCATCCACGCATCACAGTTAGGGCAGGTCAGTTTGGTACCGCATGCGCCGCACAGGGTCAGGGGGGCATAGCCCCGCCGGTTCAGATAGAGCAAGCTTTGTTCACCCACCGCGAGCCGGGCATTGATCGCCGCGACCAATGGCGGTGCAAGCCAGCGGCCGGCTTCAGGCGGCGTCGCCCGCAAATCGACCATATCGATCTGTGGCAAGACCGCGCCTTGGGCCCGGTTTGGCAAATGCAGATAACTATAGCGGGCGCTGGCACCGGTGCGGCCCGCATTTACCCAGCTTTCAAGCGATGGGGTGGCGCTGGCCAGCACCACCGGCACCTGCGCCAGCCGCGCCCGCAATACCGCCAAATCGCGGGCCTGATAAATCACCTGATCTTCCTGCTTGAACGCCTGTTCATGCTCTTCGTCGACAATGATCAGCCCAAGATCGGCAAACGGCAGGAACAGCGCCGATCGCGCCCCCACAACCACCGCCGTCTGTCCGGTCAGAGTAAACCGCCAGAGGCGCCGTTTTTGCGCCGGAGTCACGTCTGAATGCCATGCCGCCGGCTCGACCCCGAACCGCGCCGCAAAACGGTGACGCCAGCCTGCCGACAAGGCGATTTCTGGCAGTAGAATCAGCACTTGCTTGCCCGCCGCCAACGCTGCCTCGACGGCCGCAAAATAAACCTCGGTCTTGCCGGACCCGGTCACCCCGTCTAACAGGAAACCGTGATACCCGCCGCCGATTGCCACCACCAGCTGGTCGGCAGCCACTTGTTGGTCGGTGGTCAATTGCAACGGGTGATGCTGATGTTGCGGCCGCGGCGGGGGCGGTTCGGCATCGCACAAGACACTGTCCAAGAGCCGCTGCTCTTCCATTGCGTCTAGCACCGCTTTGCCGGTTTTACAGGCCGCCACTATGGCGCTGGCGGGCCGGCTGGCACCATCCGCAAGATAGGTCAAAACCCGTTGACGGGCCGGTGTAATGCGCCCGCGATTATCGCTTGACTGGCCAAGCTGGTAGAATTTTTTGTGCGGCAAGGGGGCGAATGCGGCCGGCTGACTTAATACCATTTTGACCACCGCCCCAAGCGGTGCCATGGTCCAGCCAGCGACCCGCTCGATAAAGGCAAGGAGCGGGTCTCCTAGTACCGGTAAATCGGCTGCCCCAGAAATGGACCGAAGCTTGGCTGGTGCAACATCGCCCCGCCCCGGTCCCATCACAATGCCCGGCAACTGCCGGCCGCCAAATGGAACCTCGACAAGACTGCCGCGTGGCAAGTCACCATCTGACCCGGCAAGATAGTCATAAACCCCCGCTACCGGCGCCGCGACGGCAACCGACAGGACAGCCGATCCGGCAGCCGGTTCCGGCGCCGTCTCAGCGGCAGTCCTGTTGGCATTTTTCGGGGCAATGTCGGTCATAGTAGCCCTTGGCGATGATGATAGCATAAAAGGATCTCTGGCAAAAAACCGATCCGCGATGCCATTCAAGGTTCTGGATTTGCCACCCGGCTTCAAGTAGACTGGTGGCGCGCCGCGGCGGCGCTACAAAATGACTATAAGCCAAGATGGGGCCGAATTTATGAAAATTTTTCTCGACAGCGCGGAAATTGACGAGATCAAGGCCTTTGCTGATACTGGGCTTGTCGATGGGGTGACAACGAACCCGTCGCTGATTGCCGGTGCTGGCCGCGATATCAAGCAAACCATTGCCGATATTTGCGCCCTTATTGACGGGCCGGTCAGTGCCGAGGTGACCGCCACCGACTATGACACCATGCTGGCTGAAGGCCGGGCGTTGGCCGCCATTGCCCCGAATGTGGCGGTCAAGGTACCATTGACGCGTGATGGCTTAAAAACATGCCGCGCGCTGAGTGATGCTGGCACAGCGGTCAATGTCACCTTATGTTTTACCGCCGGGCAGGCGTTGCTTGCCGCCAAGGCCGGGGCCGCCTTCATCTCGCCTTTTGTTGGCCGGCTAGATGACCTTGGTCAGGACGGTATGGGGCTGATTGACGAGATTTGTTCGATTTATGCCAACTATGATCTTGATACCGAGGTGCTTGTCGCCTCAGTCCGTAGCACCCAGCATGTTGTCGATGCCGCATTGATGGGCGCCGATGTCGTGACATTGCCCCCGAAAATTCTGGCCGCGCTCTACAAGCATCCGCTCACCGATAACGGCCTTGCAGCGTTTCTTGATGACTGGCAGAAAACCGGACAGTCGATTCTGTAGATCATGAACAGCAGACCGCCACCTTACACGCCAACCGATACCAACATTCTGGCGTTTCTGGCGGGCCAACCTGACAAATTGGCCACATTGCTTGCCGCCCATCCCGAATTTGTCGCTTTATGTCTTGCCGCGGCTGGTATAGCCAAGACAGGCTCGGAAAAACACGCCAGCGACACTAAAAAGGCCGGCGATAATATTCTCAATCTGAATCCGGCCTTGGCCGCCCGCGCCCGGGCCGAAGCCCGAAAAATCAGTGACCGTCACCATTCGATGATCCATCTTGCAGCGGAAAATATGCGGGGCTGGACACGTCTTCACCATGCCACGCTGGCGCTGTTGGCCGAAACCAACCTTGCCGGGCTGAAGCAGGCCATCACCGATGAGTTTCCGCGGATTTTCGATCTGGACAGCGCCGCACTTATTATGACCGACGATGGCCAACAGGCCGACGCAGCACTGTATTTTACCCGGTGTGAAGCAGCTGACATCGCCAGCGCCCTTAACAAGGGCAACCTCTATCTTGGGCCGCCAAATGAGGCCGCCAACCGGTTGCTGGCGCGGCCGGCCGACAGCATTGCGGCGATCCGGCTTCCCGACCGCTTGCCAGACCCTGTGTCCAGCTATGTGCTGGTCCTTGGCGGCAAAACCGCCGACAGTTTTGGACCAGACCTTGGCAGCGACCTGTTGGTGTTGTTGGCTGAAATGGTTGGGGTAGCGCTTGCTGCACGGCTTGATCTTGGTGTTGCAGCCGATGATTGATCCGGCGCATCGGGCCGCTTGGCTCAACTGGCTTGCCAGCGAACGCCGCTATGGCGCCAACACGCTGGACGCTTATGAACGCGACCTTGATGACTTTACCGCCTATCTTGCCACCCAGCCCAACCCTGACGGCACGATTATATCACGGCAGATATTCCGCGGCTGGCTTGCCGCCATGGCACGCCGACAACTCGCGCGGACAACAATGGCGCGGCGGGTATCCTCTTTGCGGAGTTTTTTTCGCTTTTGTGGCCGCACACAATTATTGGACATTCCCGATCTTGGCTGGTTACGCGCGCCGCAACCGCCGCGGGCGGTGCCCAAATCATTGGCCGCTGATGATGCGCTGGCTTTGCTGGCCGCAATTTTCCAGCGCCGCGGCGCCGACTGGACCAAAAAACGCGATTTTGCTGTTTTGATGTTGCTTTACGGGTGCGGCTTGCGGATTTCCGAGGCGTTGGGGTTGCCGCGCAGCACAGCACCGCTTGACAGCTGGTTACGGCTGACCGGTAAGGGCGACAAGATGCGCGATGTGCCGGTTTTGCCGGCCACCGCCGAAGCGGTGGATGAATATCTCGCCCATTGCCCGTTTGACACCGGACCGACAGGCCCTCTTTTTGTGAGCAGCCGTGGCCGGGCGCTGGGACCGCGGGCGGTGCAACGCCTTCTTGAATCGCTTCGGGCCGATCTGGATTTGCCCGCCCATGTCACACCGCATGCGTTACGACATGCGTTTGCCACGCATCTTCTTGGCAATGGCGGTGATTTACGGGCTATTCAGGAACTTCTTGGACATGCCAGCCTGTCAACAACCCAGCGTTATACGCATGTCGATGAAAGCCATTTGATCCAGATTCACCGCGACACCCATCCACGCGCAAGGCATAAATCGGGCAGCTGACCGGCCCCGTTGCCTAGATGTGAATCGCCCGCCCGTCTACCGCAAGCGCAGCTTCCTTGACCGCCTCGTTCAAGGTCGGGTGGCCATGACAGGTGCGGGCGATATCCTCGGCCGCGGCGCCAAACGCCATTGCGGTCGCGCATTCATGGATCACGGTGCCAGCTTCATGCCCGATAATATGCACGCCAAGCACCTTGTCAGTTTGGCTACAGGCCAGAATTTTGACAAATCCTTCACTATGGCCTTGTGCCCGCGCCCGGCTGTTGGCACTGAACGGAAACACCCCTTTGGTAAACGCAATACCGGCCTCTTTCAGCGCGTCTTCAGACTTGCCAAGAGTGGCAATCTCCGGTGCTGTATAGACAATCCCCGGCACAAGATCATAATCGATATGGCCGGCTTTACCCGCCATCATTTCCACCGCCGCGACCGCATCTTCTTCGGCTTTATGCGCCAGCATCGGCCCCTCGATCACATCACCAATCGCGAAAATATCCTCGACACTGGTTTCAAAGCGCTTGTCGACCGCAATGCGTCCACGCGGCGTCATGGTAATACCAATATCATCAAGCCCCAGCCCGTCCGTTGCCGGATGGCGCCCTACCGAAACCAAAGCGATATCGGCAGTGATTGTTTCCTCAACGCCACCATCGGCTGGCGCGACTGTCAGACTGACATTGTTCTTGCCCGCCTTGGCGGCCTTGACCGCCGTAGACAGCCGGAAATTCAGGCCTTGTTTTTTGGCAATCGCCATGAATTTTTTGGCAACCTCTAAATCCATGCCCGGCAAAATGCGTGGCAAATATTCGATCACCTCGACCGCGGCACCAAGCCGGGCCCAGACTGTTCCCAACTCAAGGCCAATATAGCCTGCACCGATAACCACCAGTTTCTTCGGGACGGTGTCAAGGCTAAGCGCCCCGGTCGAACTGACGATCCGCTTTTCGTCGATGGTAATCCCCGGTAGGCTTGATGCGTGGCTTCCGGTGGCGATCATGATCCGGTCGGCCTGATAGCTGCCTTTATCTTTGCCATCGGTAATCATCACCGCACCGGGCGCGGTGATACGCGCGCTACCTTCAAGCCGCGTGATCTTGTTTTTCTTGAACAGAAACTCAATCCCGCCCGTCAGATTGCCAACAATATCTTGTTTTGATTGCATCATGCGTGGCAGATCAAGCGCGACCTTGCCAACCCCGATACCCATATCGGCCAACCCGCCCGATGCGGCGGCGGCAAAATGTTCGGACGCATTCAACAGCGCCTTGGACGGAATACAGCCCACATTGAGACAGGTGCCGCCAAGTGTGGGACGTTTGTCGATGCACGCCACGGTCATGCCCAGCTGGGCCGCCCGAATCGCACCAACATACCCGCCGGGGCCAGCGCCGATCACAATCAGGTCAAATTTTGAAGTCGTCATGGACGTTTCCCCTGTATCTTGACTGGTCCTTTGTATCTTGACTGGCTTGTTGCGGCGCTGGGTCAGATACCCATCAACAGCCGCTGTGGATCTTCGACCATTTCCTTGACGCGCGCCAGAAACGACACCGCTTCACGCCCGTCAATGATACGGTGATCATAGGACAGCGCCAAATACATCATCGGGCGAATCACGATCTGGTCATCGACAACAACGGCCCGCTTTTCAATTTTATGCATGCCCAAGATACCGCTTTGCGGGGGGTTTAAGATTGGTGTCGACATCATCGAGCCATAGACCCCGCCATTGGAAATGGTAAAGGTGCCACCTGCCATTTCATCCGGCTTGATTTTGCCATCGCGGGCGCGCAACCCAAAATCGGTAATCGCTTTTTCGGTGTCTGCCAGACTCATGTCACCGGCATCCTTGATCACCGGCACAACAAGCCCTTGCGGCGTACCCACTGCCACGCCGATATTATAATAGTTCTTATAGATGATATCGGTGCCGTCAATTTCGGCATTGACCGCCGGGAATTCACGCAACGCCTGAATCACCGCTTGCACAAACACGCCCATAAAGCCAAGCCGTACTTCATGCACCGACTCGAATACATCCTTGTATTCGGCGCGCATTTTCATCACCGCCGACATATCAACCTCGTTAAAGGTGGTCAGCATGGCAGCAGTATTTTGCGCGGTCTTCAACCGGCTGGCGATCACTTGACGCAATTTTGACATCCGCACGCGCTCTTCACGCGCCGCGTCAACCTCGCGCGGGGTGGCGCGCGGGGCAGCCGGTATTTGGGCCGCTGGGGCAGGGGCTTGCGGCGCCTTGATCGCGGCCATCACATCACCCTTGGTCAACCGCCCACCGACGCCGGTCGCCGCGATGGTCGCCGGGTTGAGATTATGTTCTTCAACAAGACGGCGGACCGCTGGCGACAGATTTTGCGTATCGGCAGGACCGGTCGTCAGATTTTGGGCGGCCGGTTGGGCAACAGGTTGGGCAACAGGTTGAGCAGCAGCTGGTTCAGCTGGTTTGGCGCTCGTCTTTTCAGCCGGCGCGCCCGCAGCCCCTTCGGCAACGCGGGCCAGCAATGTCCCAACCTCGACCGTAGCCCCTTCTGCGGCCACAATATCGTCCAAACGCCCAGCGACCGGTGACGGCACTTCCAGCGTTACTTTGTCGGTTTCCAATTCGACAACCGGCTCGTCCGCGGCTACCACATCACCCGCTTTTTTGATCCAGCGCGCGACCGTGGCGTCACTGACTGATTCGCCAAGTGTTGGCACGATGATTTCAACTGACATGGTTGTACCCTCCTACGGTACTTTGTTCCATTTGATCGGCCGGCGCCCGCCTAACCGCCAGGATCAGGCGCGCGCCTTTGCCTTTTTGGTGTTACTGCCGGCGCCCGACCCCAACGCCTCAGCGACCAAGGCATTCTGTTCCCGGTTATGTCGTGCCAATGTACCGGCCGCCGGCGAGGCGGCGGCTGGCCGGCCGGCATAGTCAAGCCGCTGTTGCCGCATGCCGATATCCTGCATGATATCCTCGATAAAATCGCGCACGAATGTCCAGCTGCCCATGTTTTTAGGCTCTTCTTGACACCAGACAAGCGTCGCATCAGGTGTCTTGGCCAGTAGCTTGTGAAGCGTTTTTTGCGGGAATGGATAGAGCTGCTCGATGCGGACAATTTCCGTATCCCACGCCTCGGCCGCATCGCGGGCCGCCGCAAGATCATAGTAAATCTTGCCTGAACACATCACAATCCGTTGCGCCTTGCCATGCTTGACCTTGCCGCCCGCTTCGGCAATAACCCGGTGGAATGTGGTTTTTGGCCCCATATCAGCAAGCGCGGAGACAGCCGCCTTGTGCCGCAATAGTGACTTTGGCGTCATCACCACCAAAGGCTTGCGGAAATTGCGCCTTAGCTGCCGCCGCAACACATGGAAATAATTCGCTGGTGTTGTGCAGTTGACAACTTGCATATTGTCCTCGGCACAAAGCTGAAGATAGCGTTCTAGCCGAGCTGATGAATGTTCTGGTCCCTGACCTTCATAGCCATGTGGTAACAGCAAAACCAGCCCGTTCATCCGCAACCATTTAGCCTCGCCGGATGAAATGAACTGGTCGATGACAACCTGCGCACCATTGGCAAAATCACCAAACTGGGCTTCCCACATGACCAGCGCATTTGGTTCAGCTTGAGAGAAACCATATTCAAAGCCCATCACCGATGCTTCAGACAATGGTGAGTCTATAACCTCGAAGGTTGCCTGATCAGGGTCCAAATTAGACAATGGAGTGTACCGCGCTTCCGTTTCTTGATCGACAAATACAGCGTGACGCTGGCTAAAGGTGCCGCGACAAGAGTCCTGACCTGAAAGCCGAACTGGACTACCTTCGAGAAGCAATGATCCAAAAGCCAGATGCTCTGCCGTGGCCCAGTCAATACCTGCACCGGTCTCTATGGCAGTGGCACGCGCATTTAAAATTCGCAATAGTTTCGAATTCAGCACCATATTTTTTGGGGGGGTGGTCATACTGCTGCCAATTTGGCGCAATGTATCAAGATCGACCGCGGTATCGCCGCGCCGATCATCTCCATGCGCCGCGACCATGCCAGACCAGCTGCCTTCCAACCAGTCAGCCTTGTTTGGCAGATAATTCGTGCCTGCCTCAAATTCCGCGTCCAAATGCGCCAACCGATCCTCAATCACCTTGTTAGCGCCAGCTTGGTCATAGACCCCTTCTGCCACCAGACGCGCCGCATAAATATCACGAACAGATGGGTGGTGAGCAATGGCCTTGTACATTAGTGGCTGGGTAAAGGCCGGCTCATCACCCTCATTATGTCCAAAACGGCGATAGCAGAACATATCAATCACCACATCAGTGCCGAATGTCTGCCGAAACTCGGTTGCAATCCGTGCCACATGAACAACCGCCTCTGGGTCATCGCCGTTAACATGGAAAATTGGACAATCAACCATTTTTGCCACATCAGTCGGATAAGGCGACGAGCGCGAATAATGTGGACTTGTAGTAAATCCAATTTGGTTATTTACGACTATGTGGATCGTGCCACCAGTTTTATAACCTCTCAACGCAGAAAAGGCGAAAGTCTCACCGACCACACCTTGCCCTGCGAAAGCAGCATCGCCATGCAGTAGTATGCCCAAAACCGCTTTTCGCTCGTTGTCCCCTTGTTGTTGTTGCTTAGCTCGCACACGACCGACCACAACCGGGTCGACAATTTCTAGATGTGACGGATTAGGCGCCAATGACAAGTGGACTTCAGCTTCATCAAAATTTCGGTCAGCAGACGCTCCCATGTGATACTTTACGTCACCCGATCCACCGGCCTCTTCTGGGTTAGCCGGATTTCCCATGAACTCAGAGATAATGGCACGAAACGGTTTATGCATTATATTGTGAAGGACATTTAGACGCCCGCGATGGGCCATGCCGATTACCGCCTCACGAAGACCAAGCTGGCTACCACGTTTCAGTATCTGTTCGATCGCCGGGATTGCCGACTCACCACCATCCATGCCAAACCGCTTGGTGCCGGTGTATTTTTTGTGAAGATAGCGCTCAAACTCTTCAGCGTCGACGAGCCGCTCATAGATCGCCTGCTTGCCTTTGACCGTAAAGTCGGTTTGGTTGCCAATCGCCTCGATACGCTCTTGGATCCAAGCCTTTTGTGCCGGATCCTGAATATGCATGAACTCAACGCCTATGGTCCCGCAATAGGTCCGACGAAGACGCGCGATAATTTCATTTAATGTCGCGGTTTCAAGGCCAAGAACATAGTCAATAAAAATGGGCCGATCCCAGTCATCATCGCCAAAGCCATAGCTTGCCGGATCAAGTTCGGGGTGGATCTCCTCTGGCTCTAGCCCAAGCGGATCAAGATTGGCAAGAAGATGACCGCGGATGCGATAGGCCCGAATCAGCATGACCGCACGCAGCGAATCGGTCGTCGCGGCCCGCACATCATCGGCATTCAGCGCATGATCACTGCTATGCGCCTTGGCGACCGCCTTGATTGATGATTCAGGATCCAGCGCGCCAACAACGCGGCTTTGTGGCCGGCCCCAACTTGGCCCGACCTCGACACCATCACCCCCGTCGCCGTCACCTATGTCGGCAGCATCCACCAATTGGCCGAAATATGCCGCCCAATGCGGATCAACCGACGCTGGGTCGGCCCGCCATGCCCGGTTCATCTCGGCGATGAATGTCGCATTGGCACCAGATAGAAGACTGAGATCGATAGATCCAGACGCGGATCCATCACCGATATTTGAAGAACTGTCATCCATAAAACAAACCAACCCCTGCCTTTGGTGATGTCTTATTCACACTTTATCCATCCCAGTCTATTCAGTCATCGGGCTATTTCAACCCGATAACCGCACAGCGCGATGGTTTAGAGACCGTCAACCACGGCATTCAATGCTTTTACCGCGGCCACCGAATTGTCAAACATCGCCTGTTCTTCCGCATTGAGATCAATCTCGACGATCCGCTCGACACCGCCAGCGCCCAAAATCACTGGCACGCCGACATAAAGCCCATCCAAACCATAGGCACCGTCAACATAGGCGGCACATGGCAACAGCCGCTTTTTATCCTTGAGATAGGCATCCGCCATATCAATCGCCGAGGACGCCGGCGCATAAAAAGCTGAACCAGTTTTCAGCAGCCCAACAATTTCAGCACCGCCATCACGGGTACGTTGGACAATGTCGGCGATTTTGGCATCGGTTGACCAGCCCATTTTTACCAGATCCGGCACCGGAATGCCGGCCACCGCCGAATAGCGGACCAGCGGCACCATCGTGTCGCCATGCCCGCCAAGCACAAAGGCGGTAACATCTTCAACCGATACGTTGAATTCTTCAGCAAGGAACAGGCGGAAGCGCGCCGAGTCCAAAACCCCAGCCATGCCAACAACCTTGTTGGTTGGCAAGCCCGATGCTTTTTGTAACACCCCAACCATCACATCAAGCGGGTTGGTAATACAGATCACAAACGCGTCCGGGCAGTTTTCCTTGATGCCGGCGCCAACCTGATTCATCACATTGGTATTGATACCAATCAGATCATCACGGCTCATGCCTGGCTTGCGCGCCACACCCGCGGTGACGATCACAACATCACTACCGGCCAGCGCGGCATAATCATTAGCCCCGGCAATCGTCGCGTTATAGCCTTCAATCGGGCTGGCTTGCGCCAGGTCAAGCGCCTTGCCTTGCGGAATTCCCTCGGCAATATCGAACAACGTCACATCGCCCAATTCTTTCAAACCTGCCAACAGCGCCAAAGTACCGCCAATGTTACCAGCGCCAACGAGTGAGATCTTATTTCGTGCCATAATATAAATTCCGTCAGTTTCAGGGGCATGGAACGCCGCGGCCAAGCCTGAATGGCCTATCCCGGTCGACGCTTTGCTTCGATTTACCTAACTATCAAAAAACATACAAGGACAAACCCTAAAAATCGCGCGATTACCGCAGGGTTGCGGCGGCTGACGCAAGACCGCCACGCTGGGTCATCTCGCCAAGCCGTGACGCGGTTCGGCTGAATTCAAACTGCCACTGATCACCCTGATAGAGCTGGTCTATACCCGCCGCCGCTGACGCCATTAAAAATCGTTGCCGATCATAAAGCGCATCGATCAGCCACATGAAACGGCGCGCCGCATTTTCATTGGCAGCGGTGAACAGCGGAATGTCGCTTAGCACCAATCCGGCAAAGCGACCGGCCACTGCCAGATAATCACGCGCCGCCAGCGGCACCTCGCACAGGCTGGCAAAACTGACATATCCAATATCACCAGCCACCCGGTCAAAGATAATATCGCGGCCCGCAACCCGCACCGTATCGGTCCCGACCGGCCGATCGCCGGCAAGCTGGGCAAAGGCCGCATCAAGCGCCGTGTGACTGGTTTGCCCAAGCGGCACATACCATTGCGGCAAATCAGCCAACAGCCGGCCGCGCCAATCGGTGCCGTCATCAAGCAATACCATCATACAACGCGATTTCAACAAGGTGATAAATGGTAAAAACCGATCGCGATGAAGCCCGTCTTTGTAAAGATCATCAACCGGCCGGTTCGAGGTGGTGACAAGCACCGTACCACGATCAAGAAGGCCAGAAAAAAGACGCGCCAAAATCATCGCATCGGCAATGTCGCGCACTTCCATTTCGTCAAAACAAACCACCATACCCCGGCCCGCGAGATCAGCCGCCGCCGTTTCGATCGGATCATCGGCACCAGCCTGACGGGCAGCATGGATCAGGTCTTGGGCCAGCACCATGAAATCATGAAAATGCAGCCGCCACACAAGGCCCGCCCCGCCCGCTTGCTGTAATGTCTGATAGACCATATCCATCAGCATGGTTTTGCCGCGGCCGACCCCACCGTGGATATATAGCCCCTTGACGTCGGCAAAGGGGGCGCGGTTGAACAGCCATCCGCGTGCCCGTGACGCCCATGACTTGCGGCGCGATGCAGCGGCCAAGATATCGGCGACAAGCTGGTCAAGCTGCCGCGCGATCGCGGCTTGCGCCGCATCTGGCTGCAGTTTGCCGTCCGCCACCAGCGCCGCCAGCTGCCGGCTTGGTGTTGACGTCAGGTCTGGCTGGCCTGACCGCATGAAAGAGTAACCCCCCGGCTGGCGGCCAGCCCCAACTCAGCGGGCCGCAATCTCGCTTTTGATATGCGCAATGGCCTTGCCCGGGTTCAGACCCTTTGGACAGGTTTTAGCGCAATTCATAATGGTATGGCAGCGATAGAGCGAGAAGCTGTCATCAAGCGCTTCAAGCCGTTCCGTCTTATGTTCATCACGGCTGTCGGCGATCCAGCGATAGGCCTGCAACAACACCGCTGGCCCCAAATATTCATCGCCATTCCACCAATAGCTTGGGCAAGATGTCGAGCAGCTAAAACACAGCACGCATTCCCACAGCCCATCAAGCTTTTCGCGCTCGGCCGGTGATTGCCGCCGCTCGCCATCGGCGGGAACGGCGCTGTCGGCTTTCAGCCACGGTTCAATCGATGTCAGCTGCCGGTAGGGCTGGCTAAGATCGGGCACCAGATCCTTGACCACCGGCATATGCGGCAACGGGTATATTTTCACATCGCCTTTAACATCACGGATGCTTTTCAGGCAGGCCAATGTGTTGGTGCCGTCAATATTCATCGCACATGACCCACAAATACCCTCGCGACATGACCGGCGAAAGGTCAGGCTGCTATCGGTTTCGTTTTTGATCTTGATCAACGCATCAAGCACCATCGGGCCACAGTCATCAAGATCAACCTCGAATGAGTCAATCCGCGGATTGGCATCATCATCTGGCGACCAGCGATAAATCTTGAAGGTCCGGACATCACCGCCAGCATTGCCAACCTGATAGGTTTTGCCGTCGGTAATCGTGGAATTTGCAGGAAGCTTGAACTCGGCCATAACTGATCCTCGTACCTTGTCCTAATAGACCCGTGGCGCCGGCGGGATGGGCGCAATGTCATTGCTTAGGGTTTTCATCACGACCTGACGGTATCCAAGCCGCGACTTGTTATGTTCGTCAAGCCACATAACCGTATGTTTCATCCAATTGTCATCGTCACGTTCTGGCCAGTTTTCATGAGCATGCGCGCCGCGTGATTCCTGCCGCTGGTCGGCCGACCGGATCGTCACCAAGGCTTGCCCCATCAAATTTTCAAGCTCAAGCGCTTCGATCAGGTCAGTGTTCCAGATCAATGACCGGTCCTTGACCCCGATATGCGCCATTTTGCCGGCGATCTGGTCCATTTTGCCAACGCCCTCGGTCAATGAGTCGCTTGACCGGAACACCGCCGCATGCCGCTGCATCGCCTGCTGCATGTCAAGCCGGATCGACGCCGCGCTCGACTCGCCATCGGCGTGCCGCATACGGTCAAAGCGATCAAGCGCTTTGTCGGTCGCACGTTGCGGCGCCATTTTAGCCGGTGCGCCGGCGGTCACAATTTCATTAGCCCGGTGCGCGGCGGCACGGCCAAACACCACAATATCCAGCAACGAGTTAGTGCCAAGACGATTGGCGCCATGCACCGACACACAGGCCGCTTCGCCAATCGCCATCAAACCCGGCACCACGGCATTTTCATCATCCGCGGTTGGCGACAACACCTCGCCATGATAGTTCGTCGGGATACCGCCCATATTGTAATGCACTGTCGGTAAGACCGGAATCGGCTCGCGGGTCACATCGACACCGCAAAAGATTTTGGCGGTCTCGGTGATACCGGGCAAACGCTGATGCAGCGTGTCGGCATCAACATGCTCAAGGTGAAGCATGATATGGTCTTTATTTGGGCCGACACCGCGGCCTTCATTGATTTCGATTGTCATCGCCCGGCTGACCACGTCCCGGCTGGCCAAATCCTTGGCCGTTGGCGCGAACCGTTCCATAAACCGTTCACCTTCGGCGTTGGTCAGATAACCACCTTCACCGCGCGCCCCTTCGGTAATCAGCACGCCGGCGCCATAGACACCGGTCGGATGAAACTGGACAAATTCCATATCTTGCAACGGCAGGCCCGCCCGCAACGCCATCGCATTGCCGTCACCGGTGCAGGTGTGGGCTGAGGTGCATGAAAAATAGACCCGGCCATAGCCGCCTGTCGCCAGCACCGTCTGCTGTCCCCAGAACCGATGCAGGGTGCCATCTTCCATCCGCAAGGCAATAACACCGGCACAAGCACCATCATCCGTCATCAACAGATCAAGCACGAAAAATTCGATATGGAACGCGGCCTTATATTTCAGACATTGCTGATACAGCGTATGCAAAATGGCGTGGCCGGTCCGGTCAGCGGCCGCACAGGCGCGCCGCGCCATTGATTTACCATGATTAAGGGTGTGGCCGCCAAACGGGCGCTGGTAAATCTTGCCCTCTTCGGTACGTGAAAATGGCACGCCGTAATGTTCAAGCTCGATCACCGACGGTATGGCGTTACGACACATATATTCAATGGCGTCCTGATCACCAAGCCAATCCGATCCCTTGACCGTGTCATACATGTGAAACTGCCAATTGTCGCCTTCGCCCATATTGTTCAGCGCGGCGCCAATACCGCCTTGCGCCGCCACCGTATGTGACCGCGTCGGAAATACCTTGGTGATACAGGCGGTTTTCAGCCCGCCGGCCGCCATGCCCAATGTTGCGCGCAATCCGGCCCCGCCAGCGCCGACAACGACAACATCATAATGGTGGTCAGTGATTTCATAAGCACTCATTGCACATACCTTTTCAACTGTGGTTGCCGGCATCTTGCAACAACCGGCCCCGCTGATCCCGTAAACGGGATATCCACTGCCCCCTTTAGATAACGCCGGTAATCACCGTCAACGCCGCCAGACCAGCCACCGCCAGCAGCATAAATACGCCTTGCGACAACCGTACAAAACGCTGTCGACCCTGAGCCAGCATCACATAATCCTCGATAATCATCTGCACCCCAAGTGCCGCATGAAACAGCCCGGCGACCAGCAGCACGACCAAACCAAGCGCATGCACCGGCACCGCCACAAAGGCAGCAGCGGCGGCATAATCCATCGGCCCGATTCGCGCCACCATATAGGCAAAATAGACCATCAGCCCTAGGGTCGCGAGCGCGCTGATCCGCTGCCAACGCCAATGGCCAAGACCTTTGTCACGCGGGGCGGTGGACCGGGAATGTGTCATTTGTGCCATCGCTTGCTGCCCTTCATATAACCAACCAGAGACAGGCGGTCACCACAACCGTCATCGCCAGAACTAGATACCCGCTGCGGTAAACCTGATCCACCTCAAGCCCGATACACAAATCCCAGACCATATGCCGCACACCATTGAGCCCGTGATAGACCAATGCCAGCGAATAGCCAAACAGCACAAATTTGCCAAGCGGGTGTGCCAAAGCCCCGGCGGCCAGCGCAAACCAGTCAGCCCCGGCGGCCAGCATCACCAGCCACAGCACCATCAGCACCGTTCCGCTGGCCAAGGCGGCCCCGCTGATCCGGTGCATGATCGACATGACGGCCGGCAAGGGCAGGCGGTAAATCTGAAGATGCGGCGATAGCGGGCGCGGCTTTGCCATCTGGTACCTCTGGCGGTCAGACATTCGACCAAAAAGCGGTTGGACATTGTATCGCACTATATGTGTTATCATTGCCCAATAGTCAATATTGAAGCCCTCTATCGCCGCGACAGCGACATGCTGCAGAGGCATCACGCAACGCATGCCCATTGCCATTTCCGTAAAATGGCGGCAAAACGTCAGACCATGGAAAAACTTCTGTCAATCCAATCAACCGTCGCTGTCGGCTTTGTCGGCAACCGGGTGGCTGTTCCGGTCATCACCCGGTGTGGCCATTATCCGATAGCGGTCGATACGATGCATTTGGCCGCCCATCCCGGGCATGGGGTGATCGCCGGCGGGCCACCACCAATCGACCAGTTTAGGGCGATTTTGGCCGCCTTGCCACAGCTTGGCATAATGGCCGACTGCCCTTGTGTTATCACCGGCTATTTAGGCGCTGTTGCCCAGATCGACCCGATCGTCACGGTGATTGATCACTGGCGCGCGGCGCGACGCGCGGCGCGGTCGGCAGGGCAGTATATTCTGGATCCTGTGCTTGGTGATAATGGC
>Ga0181590_10001319_pt1 | contig 21063 bp, 21 predicted proteins | sample 071ome_34_FD_132446 | JGI IMG/M metagenome (GOLD analysis project Ga0181590, IMG submission 132446) | Coastal salt marsh microbial communities from the Groves Creek Marsh, Skidaway Island, Georgia - 071411BT metaG (megahit assembly) | ecosystem: Environmental > Aquatic > Marine > Intertidal...
CCTGGAAAGGTTTTAGCTGGCCTTACTCGCAGAATAGATAAAAGTCTTTCAGCAAACGCTATAATTGACAAGAGTTCGTTAGAGGAAACAATTAAGGAGATTTCATAATGACAGATTTATCTGGAAAAGTTGCTTTAGTTACTGGTGCAAGTAGAGGAATTGGGCAGGCAATTTCACTAGTTCTTGGAAAAAATGGAGCGACAGTCATTGGAACCGCTACTAGTGAATCTGGTGCTGATGCGATATCCAAAACATTTCACGAAAATAGTATCACAGGAAAAGGATTTACCTTAAATGTGACTGAAAATGATCAAATAGGAAATGTCATAAAATCCATCTCTGATGAATTTGGATCTATAGATATCTTAGTAAATAATGCAGGAATCACAAGAGATAATCTATTAATGAGAATGAATGATGATGATTGGAACGACATTATGAATACAAATTTGGCTTCTGTTTATAAAATGTCTAAAGCTGTACTCCGTGGCATGATGAAGAAAAAAAATGGAAGAATTATCTCTATAGCATCTGTAGTTGGCGCAATGGGAAATGCAGGCCAAACCAATTACTCGGCCGCAAAAGCAGGCATCATGGGTTTTACCAAATCACTTGCCAGAGAGGTTGGAGCAAGAGGTATTACTGTGAATGCTATTGCCCCTGGTTTCATTAAGACAGATATGACCGATGCGCTACCAGAAGATCAAAAAGAGTTTCTTGCAAACCAAATCCCTTTGGGAAGACTCGGAACTGTTGAAGAAATTGCAGACTCTGTTTTATTCCTAGCAGGAGATTCTGGTGCTTACATTACTGCCCAAACTCTTCATGTGAATGGCGGAATGTATACTGTCTAGATTCTCCTAGATTTAAAGAACTCTTTTAAAATTTTTGAGCATTCTTTAGCCATAATTTGTCCTTTTATGTGAGGCTTATGATTAAAGTATTTTCTTTCACTTAAGTCTTCACATGAACCACAAACTCCTGTCTTCTGATCACTTGCTCCAAAAAAAATATTTGAAATTCTTGCGTGTACTATTGCTCCATAACACATAGCACACGGCTCTAGGGTTACATAAATATCAGCTCCAGTTAATCGATAATTTTTTATATTTTCAGAGGCATTTCTAATGGCTTCAATTTCCGCATGTGAAGTGGGGTCTTTATTTAATATTGGCTTATTATGGCCTCTTCCAATAATCTTATCATCAAGAACAATTACTGCACCAACAGGTACTTCATTAATAAGTAAAGATTTTTCTGCCTCTATTAAAGCTTGTTTTATCCAATATTCTGCATTCATTATCAATAAGAGACAAATTTAATGAGTCACTCCATCTCTGGTAATAACCATAATAACAGTAAGAGCTATAATTCTTAAATCAAAGAACACAGATTTATTATCTAAATAATATTTATCAAATTTAACTTTTTCAGAAATATTTAGCTCATCTCTCCCGTTTATTTGGGCCCAGCCAGTAATACCCGGTGTTAATTTCTCTATTCCTTCTTTTTTTCTTAGGTAGATTAAATCATTTTGATTAAAAAGAGCAGGTCTTGGTCCAACAAAACTCATTTGCCCCTTTAAAACAGAAATTAATTGTGGTAATTCATCAAGACTTGTTTTCCTTAAGAAACTTCCTACACTAGACAAATATTTATTAGGATCATCTATTAAATGGGTAGCAACAACTGGTGTTCCAACATGCATCGATCTAAATTTAGCCATCTTAAAAATCTTTCCATTTTTCCCAACTCTTTCAGACCAAAATAAAATTGGTCCTTTTGATGATGTTTTAATAACAATACATATAACTAAAGATATCGCTAAAGATGGAATGGAAATCATCAATAACAATATTAGATCAACTAATCTTTTCATTTCAAAGCAATCTTTTAATAATTTTCAAGTACTCATTAATAATAATTGATTCGTCAAATTTTTTTACAATTAAAGCTCTACCTTCTTTCCCCATCGATAATCTATCCTCAATTGAGAGATTTGAAAATTTTTCCATTGCGTTAATAAGAGAAGACACATCCTTGACCTTACAGGAAAATCCATTAACACCGTTTATAATTACTTCCCTACAACCAATAGCATTTGTAGTAATTATTGGTATACCCATAGAACATGCTTCTAGTAAACTTCTCGGCAAACCCTCTCTATATGAAGGAAGAACAACACAATCATAACTATTAATAACTGTTTCCACTGAATCTGACATGCCAAGATAATTTATACTTTGATTAGTGTATTTACTCAGAAATTCCCTTGAAATTGCAGACTTATTTTTAGAGTCTAATTCCCCAAGAAGGGAAAAAAATAAGTTTTTATTTTTTTCTTGAAGATATCTAGCTGCATTTAAAAACTCAACAACCCCTTTTTCTTTTAATAATCTTCCCAAAAAAATAAATCTAATATTTGAATCAGTTCTAGCTCTGGGATATCCGGGCCTAAATTTTTTAGTATTTACTCCACTCCCAGGCAGTATCGAAAATCCAGTTCCAATCAACATTCCTCTTCTTTGAAAAAGTTTACAATCATCTTTATTTTGAAAAAAAACATGATGAGAAAATCTCAAAGAGTATTTATACATCAATTCAACAATAGATGTAATAAGAGATTTATTTATAAATATTGTCCCTAGCCCAGTTATATTATTTACAGTTTTAAATTTTAGAATTGAAGAGATAAAATTAACATATAAATTGGGCTTGATACTAAAGGTCAAAGCAACATCAACTTTATTTTTTTTAAACAAGATATATAAAGAAAAAAGATACTTCAGGTCCTTATAAAAACTTACCTTATTAGGATTTATTTCAGTGTGAAAAAAGTCAAAATATTTTTTTATCTTTTCAGAGTATTTACCGTCATCTGGAGCAAAGAAAATAACATGGTAGTTATTTTTTATTAACTCTTTAGCTAACTCAAATCTAAAAACATACGCTGCCCAGGATGAATTTATAACTATTGCAATGGTTTTCACAAATGTGCTCTGCTCCACGATTGAAACATAAGAACAGCCCAAATTTCATGTTGCCAATTTCTTCTTTTAGATAAATGCTCAGACCAATATCTTCGTATTGGCATAGTATTAAAAATATCATTCTTCTTAAGACTCTCCTCACTCAGTAAATCCTCTGCCCATTCTCTTAAATCTGTTCTCAACCAGGAATCTATTGGAACGCCAAAACCTTGTTTGGGTCTATCAAAGAACTGTTTGGGTAAATAATCCTCAAGTAAACTTTTCAAAATAAATTTTCCATTACCATTTCTTATTTTCATATTCAAAGGTATATTTCTAGAAAACTCGATTATTCTTTTGTCTAAGAAAGGAACTCTTGTTTCAAGCGAATTGTGCATTGCTGCTCTATCTACTTTTACTAAAATATCGTCTGTTAGATATGTCTGAAAATCTATTTCCATCATTTTTTGCTCTATACTCTTGGAATTTGAAAACCTGGATAATTCTTTGAAAGGTTCGTATAAATCTAAATTATTGCCAAAAATTTCTCCCACATTATTTCCATTAGTAACCAGCCTGTAATAAATTTCATCTAAAGAATTTGAATCAATCAACTTAGCAATTTTTTGGAGTTTATCTCCAGGAAGAGGAGTTTTAAGGATATTACTTAGAGAAATATTTATCAAGTTAGTTGGTAAATTTTTCAATAAAAGTGCCAAGGTTGGCCTAACTCCTTTTGGAAGATAATTAATATTCTTCCACAACTTACTGACCAAAAAATATCTGTTGTAACCACCAAAAAGTTCATCTCCGCCATCGCCAGATAAACATACATCAACCTTTTGTTTTGTTAAATTTGAAATCAGATAAGTTGGAATTTGAGATGAGTCAGAAAAAGGTTCGTCATATACATAAGGTAATTTTTCTATCACGTTGAGCGCATCAGAAGAACTAACGAGTAATTTATTATGTCTTGTACCTAAATAAGAGGCTATTCTTTCGGCATGATCAGCTTCATTGTAACCATCTTCCTCAAAACCAATGGTAAAAGTATTTATGGGGCTCAATGATAATGATTGCATTAAGGCAACAATTAATGAAGAGTCTATGCCTCCAGACAAAAATGCACCTATAGGAACATCTGAAATCATCTGCTCCGATACAGATTGGGTCAATAAATACTTAAGTTTTTCTCTTGCCTGTGAAGAACTGATATCTTCTCTGTCAAAATCATTATTAACTTCAGGAAGTGCCCAGTAACTTATAGGTAAAGGTATATCTGAGATAGAAATATATTCACTATCTAGGCTTATTTCTAACAACTTACCAGATTCTAATTTTTTTACGTCTTTATAAATCGAGAATGGGCTTGGAACATAGCTATACTTAAATTGAAGATATAAAGCATTCCTATCAATCTCATTAACAAATAAAGGATGCTTAGTTAGGGCATTTAATTCTGATGCAAAGAAAAAAACTTTATTATGCAATCCGTAATAAAGAGGTTTCTCGCCAGCTCTATCTCGACATAGATACATCTTCCTTAGTTTTCGATCTAATAAACTAAATGCAAACATGCCCCTACACTTTGTTAATGTTTTTTTTAACCCCCATATCTGAATTGCATTTATAAGTGTTTCAGTATCTGAATTTCCTCTCCAATTTACTTTCTGTGAATTCTGATTCTTAAGCTCTTTCCTTATTTCTTTGTGATTGTATATCTCACCATTAAAAGTTATAACAAGATTATTATTATTCGATAACATTGGTTGATTGCCATGTTTAGACAAATCAATAATTGATAATCTAGTATGCCCGAGAAAAACTCTTAGGTTTTTTTCATGCCACATACCAAAATTATCAGGCCCTCTATGCGTTAAAGTATTTGTCATTTCTTGAATAACTTTTTGGCATTTCAAATTATCAAAATTAGAATTTCTATCTATAAAGCCTACTATGCCGCACATGATCGTTATAGACCTCCCAAAAAATTTTTAATAGAAACCTCTTCATTTTTTAGAAGTAATATCTGGTTATAAATTGAAGGAATAGTGATATCCAATTTAGATTTTAATTTTTCATTGTTAAGGCTCATATCATGCGGTCTTTGAGTATGATTTTTTGTATATTTATATTTAGTTTTTGTAATTAAGGTGAGATCTCCATTAAAAATCTCAAATAATAATTTGCCAAATTCATACTTGGAAACCCTTTCATTGCTAACAATATTAAAAATTCCACTATCATCCTGGTCAATCAGCAAATGAACATAATCAACCAATTTACTTGTGTGTATTGGTGTATAGAAAATATCTTTAAAAAGACTAATTTTTCTTTTTTCTCTTATTGAGCTGACTAAAAAATCACTAAAGGAGTCTCTATATGACGGACCCCAACCAAAAAAATTAGTACGTATAATTAGGGCATTATCACAATTATCCTGAACAAGTTGTTCAGATAAAACCTTTGACTTACCGTATGAGTTAATAGGTCCGATTGGAAACTCTTCATTGTAAAAACTAGATTGACCATTAAAAATTTGATCGGAAGAAATATGTATAAACTTGTGCCTATATTTATTACAGAAAAAAGATAATTTTCCTGGTATTTCAGAATTGACCCTCTTAGCTAATCCGGGATCAACTTCACATAAGTCAACATTAGTTAACCCAACACAGTTAATAATTATTGATGGATCGATATTGCTAAAAAAATTATCTAATTCTTCTTGAGAGTCTAAATCTAAAAAGATTGTATCGATGTTTTTAAGTTTTATTTTTCTTGAGTGAAGAATCAGAGTAATTGAGTAATCCAGACTTTTAAAGTAACACCAATTAAGTGCGAGAAGACCCGAACCGCCGGTTATAAAAATCTTACTCATCAACTATTCTTAAAATTTTCCAATTATAGACTTATTTATGTTTATCCAATTTTCTAATTGTTCAATGCTCATCCAGTCAGTATTATTATCTGAAGTATAACTAAAATTACTTTTGACTTTTTTACCATTGCCAATCCACTCTATATTTTCAAAACAGTTGTGAATTGCAGGCAAAATCTTAAAATAACCTTTGTACTCATATGTAAAAGATGAATCTTCAGTAGTGATCATCTGCTCATGGATTTTTTCACCTGGGCGAATGCCGATTTCTCTTAATTCTATTGTTTTTGAAACTGCTTTAGCAATATCAATAATATTCATTGATGGGATTTTTTTAACATAAATTTCACCTCCACACATGTCATCAAAAGCTTGCCAAACAAGTTCAACTGCCTCCTCTAGAGTAATCATAAATCTAGTCATTCTGTTATCAGTTATTGGGAGAAAGCTCGATTCCTTTTTTGATAGGAAAAAGGGGATAACAGACCCTCTTGATCCAATAACATTCCCATATCTAACTATAGAGAATTTAGTTGCATCAACTGACAAATCATATGAATTTGCGGCAATGAATAATTTATCAGCTGCTAATTTTGTAGCTCCATACAAGTTCACTGGATTGCATGCTTTATCTGTAGAAAGAGCAACAACTTTTTTTACATTGTGTTTTTTACAAATATCTATTAGGTTGGTAGTGCCATTAATATTAGTCTTCACACATTCATCAGGATTGTATTCTGCGAGAGGTACGATTTTTGTAGCCGCCGCATGAATAACATAATCTACGTCTGTCATAATTGAGTCTAACCTACTTCTATCCCTAATATCTCCAATTACAAAAGAAATTCTTGAATCACTTTCGTAATGTTTTGCCATTTCCCATTGCTTCATCTCATCTCTAGAATAAATAATGATTTTTTTTGGTTGATATTTACGTAGAGTTAGATCAATAAAACGCTGACCAAAAGAACCTGTACCGCCGGTAACGAGGAGTGTAGAGTTTTCAAACATTTTTGCTGCCTTTAAATTTGATAATTTTCTTTAAAATATAGTATGTTGAACTAGCCAATATGTCGATTATAAATAGAATATAAGAGCCATTAGTTTTACTAATGATCTTTTTTTGAATAAACAAAACCTTTAAAAACTCCTCAAGATTGCTTTCACTTGTAACTGGATGGATGAGTTTTGCTTTTTTCTCTATAAAAAGATTGTATCCTTTTGTAAATAAATCATGTGTGAATAATACGTCTTCAAAATAAGCTTTTTCTTTGTGCTCAAAGTCCAAGTTTTCAGTAAATTCGAAATATTCTTTTGCAACTTCTTTATTATACATTATGCAACTTGAAAGCCAATTGGGTGCAGGATTATTTTCTGATTTAAAGACATATGGGAAAATTCTTCCAGATTTCAGAATTGTCATATTTTTGGGTTTTTTGAAACCATTAATTAAAAAAACATAAAACCTTACTAAGGAACTATTATGATATTTCAAACTTGTTCTGAAAGACATATGCTCGCCGTTGGGAAATATAGTGAACCCAGACACAACTCTGGTGTTTGTATTTGGCCCAATAAAATGTTTTGAATAATTTTTTATTGTTTCTTTTTCCAGGATAAGATCATCATCTAATTGAAGGATATATTTGGTCTTTACAGCTTTTAAAGCAGCCTTCCTTTGAATGATCTGATTAGAAATGTCTGAAAGAATAAAGTAGATATTATTATTATTTTTCTGCTCTTCAGTAATATCATCTAAGTCATTACTACTTGTGCCACATATTATAATTTCCTTAGGTCTTAATGAATTTCCCTCAATGCTTTTAATAAAGCCTGGAAGTTTATATCTACCATTATGGGTTGCACAAACTATAGTCAAATCATTATTTATTTTAGAGTTCATTTCTAACTAATGCTAAGCCTAGAAAAGTCAATTGGAGTAAAGTATTTCTGGCAGAACTTCATCGTATCTTTTGAATTATTTGAATGCTTATATGAGTCTAATACTGATTCTAAATCTAGTGGATTATGTATTGATAAATGTTTTACAGGGAATAAAATATCGATATCTAACTGATTATCGGTTTTTATATATATTGGTGCAACACCTGCTGCTGAAGCAGGAATTATTGCTGTACTGGCCCTGTAAAAAGCAAAATCAGAGTTAATTATGTCATTCTTGATCTTGTCATTGCTAATATGTGTATTTTCATATTCAAAGTCACTATCAGCAAAGAATTCCATATCTTGAATGTTTAGAAGAGGATGAGATCTCCAAATAAATTTATATTTTTTATACTTATTCGAGCACTCAGTGAAAAATTTATAAAATAGCTTATACTCAGAATAAATTCCTTCAGGAAGAAATAAGAAGGTGAACTCTATATCAGATTTAACCTTTTTATCAAGTGAAAGATGTTTGGGAGAACCCAACACATCTATAGTTGAGTTATTATTTATAGATTTATTTTTCAACATTTCAAATGTTGAATTTCCACATGTATAAATCTTATCTGGATCATAAAATTTTCCAATACTTCTTTTTATGGCATGCTGGTATTGACTGATAATACTATGTTGATATGCAAAACATTTGATATTCGAATTTGCTTCCCTAGCGCTTAGAAAAACTATTCTTTCCCTAGAATGCCCCTCAAAGGTTGTAAAAAAATATTTAGCTCTAGATTTTCCAATAATCAATTTCATTAACTTGCCAATTCTTAGAGCCGACAAAGCGCCTAATGCATTTCTTATAGAAAGAGAGTGATCAATAATCCTCTCCTCTATAAAGCTTTCTGGTTTAATTCTGCGTTTATGGACCTGAGTAATGAAAATTTGTTTAAAAATTAATTTACATTCATTTAAAAGGCCTAACGATTTTGGAAGAACTATAGTTAAAAATTTTTTTGATATCTTATCTTTGATTTCACGAGAACTGTAATCTGTATGATTAATCAAAACGGTTAAAGTTTTCATATTCCTAGTATCATTCAAAAACAAATTTAAAGCTCCAAAATATTCATCATTTTCATCAGTCAATTGTTTTATATTTGTAAGGTGTGACAAAGTTACAAAATCAATATCCTCTTTTAAATCATCTAAAGAGAAATTACTGTCTGTAAAAATTTCTTTGGCAAATAAGAAAATTTTTTTTAGAATTGTATTTCTTCTATTTTTTATAGGATGTTTTATATTTTTATAATTAAATATTGGGTAATAATTTTCAACCCAAAAAGGATGTTCTCTTAAGACATGGAGATAAGGTATTGCCACAACCTCTTTTATTTCAATACTCTTAGATAAAACCCTATCGCAAGTCTCGCAGATTTCTTTGAAATTTTTAGTATTAAAAGCATCACTCATATAATTTAAGAATGTCAATTTGAGATAGATCTTCTGAAAGAATTCTTTTCACATTAAATGCGTCCTCAGGAAGGTTTACTGATGGAGAGCTTTCGCCAAGATTGACAGACATAATAGGTACATTATTAAAAAGAATATGGAGTTGTTCAATGTTTTCAGAATCTTCAATTAAAGTTCTATTCTCAAATTTAAATTGTTTAAGAGTGCTTTTCTTAAAACCAATTAGACCAAGAACTTTTTTTGAAAATCTGCTGTAAGCCTTAAAAGATCCAATATAAGGATTACGCCTATACATAAACATAATCTCATTATTTACATTCAGGCTACATTTAACTATTGATGAGTCATTCATATCTTCAAATTGTTTTATATTCGTAACTGCATTCCAAACAGAGTATTTATTAGTATCTTTGATTTCATTTGCAAATTTTTTTAATTCGCTAGGAAGGATTAGAGGCTCATCCCCTTGAATAATTACCACATGAGAACAATCAACTTTTTCTATAGCCTCTGAAACCCTTGAAGTTCCAGAATTATGATCACTAGAGGTCATAATACAATTGCCATTCCTGTTGTTGATCAAATCAAATATTTCTTGATCACATGTACAAACATAAACCCCGGCATTAAAGGCATTAGATAATATTGCTCTAAACCAGACATGCTCGATCATTGTTAGACCGGAAAATTTATATAAAACTTTTTCAGGAAACCTTGAAGATGCTAATCTAGCAGGAATAATTGCAGCAATTTTTGGTTTCATTCAATAGAAGATATTAATTTCCCAACAACATGATGCAAGTGCACTAAACCAACAAGCTTGCCTTTTTCAACTATGGGGGCATCCCAAATTTCTTTTTCTTGTAACAACCTTAGAGATTCTAAGAAATCACTGTGAGGACTGATACATACTGGTTTTTTTGTAGCAAAATCTATCGCATTGCGAACCATTAAAGACGACAAAGGTCCTTGGAATTTCAGCATTAGTCTTCTAATGTCTCCATCAGTTAAAACGCCCTCGAGTTCATTATTTGAATTTACAATACAGCATATGCCATGTCCGAAAAATTGCATTTTGTTTATTGCATCTACAAGGATATCCTTCTCGGAAATAATTGCCATATTATCTAGCGAAATTGATACATTTTCTATGTCAAATTCATTAATCTTGATGAACATTATTTTCTCCAAACTGTTCAACTATGTCCTGATAAGTTTGATGTACTTTTTGAGCTTGCGAGATAATATTTTCTAAATATCTAACATCTAGGACAGTATTAGGATCCGATAAAGCATTTTTCGGATCATTATGAACCTCCATAAATAGCGCATTAATGCCACAAGCAACGGCTGATCTAACAAGATATGGAATAAATTCTCTTTGGCCTCCAGATACATTTCCCATAGATGTTGGCAGCTGAATAGAGTGAGTAGCATCGAAACAAACGGGATAACCTGTTCTTCTCATTATAGGAAAACAAGTCATATCATTAACTAACATGTTGTAACCCATGAATGTTCCTCTATCGGTTAATAAAATTTGATCACACCCAAATGATTCGAGCTTTAAAACTGAATTTTTCATATTCCATGGACTCATAAATTGTCCTTTTTTAAGATGAACAGGTCTTTTTGTTTCTGCAGCAGCCCTTAAAATGGAAGTTTGTCTGCATAAGTAGGCGGGAACTTGAATTAAATCACAAACTTCTCCTGTGGCTTTTGCCCAAGCAGCATCTGAGAAATCTGAAACTACTGGCACCTTATATATGTCCCTGACCTCCGCTAGAATATCAAGGCCTTTGTCGATACCGCAGCCATGGAAACTTCCCGGGGCAGAACGACAGTCTTTGTCGAAACATGATTTATAGATCCATTGAATTTTGAGCTTGTCACAAATCTCACCTATAATGTCAGCCATCATAAGAGCATGCTCACGGTTTTCTATAGCGCAAGGCCCTCCAATAAAAGCTAATGGCTCTTTATCTCCAATTGATACTTTATTTACATCTCCGTAACCAATATGTATTTTCTTAGCCATGAAAGCAATCCAATTTATTATTTTTGACTTTTATAACTAGCGGTCTTGCCATAACAAGCCTACTTGTAATAACTAGACGACCAAAGTAGGCTCCTAAAAGAGAAACCTCGAAACGTCGAACACCTTTTGAGTGTATATGTACTTTTTCACTTGAAATTATTTTAGATGATATTAATCCATCATGAATACTAAAAGTAACATCAATATCTTTACATGAATTATTAACTAAATAAAAAAAATATTGGTTATCAGGTTCAATTAAGTATTGTAAATTAAAGTCCCTTGCAACTATGGCCAGGGAGCTTAGGCAGGAAATTTTTAAGTTATCTCTTGATAGAGAGATAGCGTCATGGTTTCCATGAACATAATTGTAAGCATCGTCCAAATTTCTATAGCCAACATAGCCTCTCTCAGTTATATAGCCACTGGATTGTTTGATCTCTATAGGCGTTTCTCCATGAAAAAAAGCAAAAGTACCATATGGACCATAATCTTCCTTTATTAAATTTGAAAGATCTATCGTTATCTTATATTTATTGTTAAATTTAATTTTTTTTCTTGAAAGAAAATTCCCCCTCATATCAAAGATATATAAATAACCATGAGTTGATTTTTGCTCAAATAACTTATTTATGTTTATAGATTGAAAAATGGTAGAAGTTGTTTTCTCGTTTATCCATACAAATAAATCACTTACTGATGAATTAAAGTTCTTAGGCTCATTAACAAGTCTTTGACCAAGAATCCATGGCGCCCTTTTTACCCTATTTATGATTTTTTTTAATTCGTCTTTTCGAACCATATTTTTTTTAGTTTACTTTGAACAGAAAATCTATTACCCAAAATAGAAAAAGCAGCAGGAGGATGGGTATGTTCAAAACTTGAAAGTGTGTTGTTTTGACTAGTAGTTAAAATTAGTGGAACTCCTGAAATATCTTTTGAAACACAAAATAAAAGGTCGTCAACATCATTGCACAACTGTGTTATATCAATAATGTTGCAATCATTATTTCTAATTTCTGCAGAATGAAGCTTTGTCATAGCTTTAGATGAGAAAAATTCAATGTTTGCAAATCTTAACTTTGGTTGTGTTTCTAGATTAAACAATACTAGAAAATTCTTCAGGCTAGATTCAGATTGATAGAAAGGAATAAAACTTAGAAGCGTCCCATTAGGCCTGAAAGGTATAATTTCCCCCTGGTAGGACACTGATGAAATATTATCAGATAAGCCAATAGTAGATCGCCACATTGGCCAGCTTGTTTCAAGATTATTTTCTAACTTTAGTTCCTTGGTCAGAGATAAGTTTTCTGACGAGCTAATAGTAAGCCATGGAATAGAGTCTGATTTCAATAAATTTTTAATATCCTCATAAAAAAAAGTTTTTGTTTCAAATGGCTCTATGCTGTCAAGCTTTAAAAATTTCCAATATTTTCCATCCGACCAAACTACATAAACGTATTTGGTTATAATTTTTTTTACTTCCCAATTATTTGGTGGATAGTTATGGATAGAAGTCCAACCCTTATAACCATCGAAATTTTTAATTAAAGGAAAAAAAACCATCTTAATAAATCCTATTTACAATTATTAAAGAGTTTTCGATTCAATGTTAAGCTTTTCTAGTTATTTCTTTATTTGACAAAGTTTTTTAAAGAAAATTTCTAACTCTTGCTTACCATTTACTACTGGTATTTTATGTGAAGCCCTATCATTCTTGAGAATAGTTTTCATAGGATCATAATAAATTGAAACTTTTTTACTCTCCTTGCCTATTTGAGCTGTAGAAGTAAAAGGCATCGAAATAACCGCTTCTGATGCCTCAACTAACTTATGCGGAGATAATGATGGATCAATTTCATGAACATTTGTTTTTTTTGTGAAAGATTTTAAAAAATGAATGTATTTTCGATTTACCAAGGGGTGAGCTCTTTTTCTCTTGAAGGCAATGTCAAAATCATATTTTTGCGCAATTTCTTGGATATCCTTTAAAAATTTTATTGGCACTTGGTGATCATAAACATAACTCTGTCCAAAACCGAGAGTATATGTAAATGTCTCTCTATAAGGCTGTACATCAAAAACGGCTATTGTTTTTTTCTGAAAGTTTTGAATTTCTTTTGAGCAATCATGGTGCCAAATAGCTCCTGAAAGATGAAAAAAAGCCTTTCTTTTGGTCTGAGATTTGATGTACTCCTTTAGAGTGTTGTTCCAAACAAGATACATGGGCCAATTCATAAGCTCCTCACCTCCTGTTTGAGTTTTGTATCCACTTTTCTCTCTATACGTGCCTATATGACAAGAATAATAGAAGAATATAACTTTGTTATCGGTCTCTTCAGCGATATATGTCCAAAGAGGTCTATAGATTCTGTATGAATTATTAAACCAGTAGAAATTTTTAGAAGATTTTTGAAACTTAAAAAGCTCCATCTTCATTATTTCACCAGCCAATAAAATATTCCACCATCTAAGTTGAAAAACTAATAAGATTAGCTTTAGGTACGTGGAAGCCATACTAATAAAAAATCTCATTTTATTAGTACCTTTGATCTCAGGGTAATGGTCACTTCTATAAATTAACTTTCTGTCCGGAAGATCAATATCTGTTATGCCTTTTACTGAATGCATGAAAACCTTTGGTTTAGAATGGTAAGTAGAAAATTTTTCAAAATACCAGTCCAACAAAGTAAAACTTCTTTTATTATCTAATGAAGAGAAACATAAGGGGTCTATGTCAAAAAAGAATGAAACGCTTTCATTGTTTTTATTGACATTTGGATTGAATATGAGTTTTCTCAAAAAGAAAACAATTCCTTCAAAAAACGTAAACAACAAAAAAAAATAGAATAGGATTGTTGATCTATTATGAGCGACATTAACTCCATATGATTCAATAATACTTATCCAATATTTAGGCATGGGGTAGACAATCTTCTTCCCATTGCTAAAGAAGCCTAATAAAGTAATAGTAAATTGCCCGCCTAAAAGCCTTTTGACCAAGAACTGTTTTACTGTTAAGACAAGATCAACACTATCAGGGTATATTCTTTTTTCAATACCATTTAGATCAATATAAAGTTGACTATTTCTAATCTTACTTTTTATTTCATTTATAAGGTCTGGATTATTTTTCCTTAATTTTTTGAAGCCTTTGACTGCCTCCAATGAACTTCTATGTTTAATAAAAGAAATGAAATTTTTTTTCATCAAAATCTTATTCTAAGGCAACGAATTAAATTAAATTAGCTATTTCACCATCTTGGTATACTTTATCAATCTCTCCATTCTTAAGAGAGTAAATAAAGTCACAAGACCTAAGAGTTGATATTCGGTGCGCAATCATAATAATAGTAACATTGTCTAATTTATTAATTGAGTTCATAACTTTCATTTCAGTCTCGTTATCTAGAGCACTTGTTGCTTCATCAAAAATTATTAGGTCCGCATCAGAATAAAGAGCTCGAGCAATTCCAATTCTTTGTCTTTGACCCCCAGATAACATAATTCCTTTTTCCCCAATCCTTGTATCATATGCCTTATCAAGAGAATTTATAAAACGATCAATTTGCGCAAACTTTGCTGCCTTAGTTACCCTACTAATACTAATCTCATCCTTACACTGTCCAAAAGCGATATTCTCTTTTATAGAATTATCTGATAAATAAATATCTTGAGGTACATGTGCAACTCTTTTCCACCACTTATGCTTATTTGATTCTGTAATTTTGACATTATCAACAAACATAAAACCTTCAGACGGTTCTATTAAGCCCATAATGATATCAATAATAGTACTTTTGCCACTCCCTGTAGCTCCAATGAAGCCAATCTTGCTTCCCTTGACTACTTTTATATTAATATTCTTAATTACATTTGGAGTATCTGATGAGTATCTAAAACTTATATTATCTAAGAGAATATCATTCGCAAATTCAATAGGAGTCGATGATTTGTCAAGCGCATAGAATGGTAGTTTTTTATCTAAAAGCTCTAGGATATCATCCAGTGATGACTCTGAACCTCTAATGTGTGAGATAGAATCATATAAAGTCTGCATAATTGGCAGAAGTCTTTGAGCTCCAAGCGCTAATGCTCCTAGAGTTGGTATTATGTCATCAATGCCATTATCTGTTCTCAATGTAAGTGACAAAATTGCAATAAATGATATTCCCAACGCCTCCATAATAAACCTTGGGCTAGCCGCAATAAAAGTAGTATCTCCAAGAGCTTTTCGAAGTTTTTTATTTGATTTTTCGTATAAATCGCAATAAAACTCTTGAGAATTTTCAATCAAAACATCTCTAAATCCTCCCAGTCCTTCCTGAAGAGTCTTAACCATTCTTGAAGAGTGCTCCGCAACTAACTTGCTATTTTCTCTCAATTTAAAATGGTTCACTTTTATGGCAAAAATATAAATTATTCCGAAGCAAAAGAATGCGCTTGCTGCAACTAATGGATTAAGATAAAACAACGTTGACAAAATACCAATCATTATGAGGGAAGAAGAAAGGATAAGCAAAAAAGGCTTTATAACTTTATCTGTCATGGTATTGACTTTAACTATCACTCCATTAATGATATCGCTACTATTTTCATTGACAAAACAAGAATATTTTTGATACATTGTTTTTCTGAATATATCAACGCCAAGCTCTCTTCCAATTGCATGTGAGAATCTTATTGTCACAAAAAGTAGAAGTAATCTCACTGATGCAGCAATCATAGTTATTACTATAAAGAGTATTGTAAAAGGTAAGAGAATATCCTCTGGGTTAATGTTATGATCAAACAACCCTAATGATAAGAGATACTTATTCTCTAAAATTACTTCTGGAGATGCAATAGCTCCGAGAAATGGAACCACCATTCCAATGCTAAACATTTCAGCAATAGAACTTAAAAGCATAAGAATAATTATTAGAACTAATTGGAATTTTTTTCTTTTATCTAAAAAAGAAAAAAGTTTGAAAAGTTTTTCAATCATTTCTTATTTATTAAAATCTATTATCAAAAAATCTCATTTTTTGATTGAGATTATATGAAAACCAAAGGAAATTTGATACCTAGCCATAGTAAATATATTTTACAATTATTTCTAGGTGTTTAAGACAAGCAAATTCATAGTTTATACTGACTAAATAATTTTATTCAGACACTCTTTAAGTGATTGTTGCCATGATGAAATCTGAAGTCTGAAGTGGTTTGTAATTTTTTCTTTGCTGAGGGTTGTATTATGGGGTCTTATGGCAGGGGTTGGATATTGATCAGTACTAATAGAAATAACTTTGCAGTTAAGATTTGTTAACTTAAAGATTTCTTTTGCAAAATCAGACCAGCTGGTCTCACCCATGTTCGAAAAATGAAAAATCTCTGTGGGAAAGCCCTTTTTATTGAAGCTAACACTGAAGATAATATTCAATATAGCCTGGGCCAAATCAATTGCATAAGTTGGAGATCCTATCTGATCACTGACTACATTGATTTCATTTTTTTCGTGTCCCAGTTTCAACATGGTTTTGACAAAATTATGCCCAAACTCCGAGAATACCCAACTTGTTCTGATAATCATTGCATTATTAGGCATGGTTTCTATTAAGGCTTTTTCCCCAAGAAGTTTTGTTTTGCCATAAATATTAATAGGATTTGGGTTGTCACTCTCCAGATATAGGGATTCATTCTTGCCATCAAAAACATAATCCGTTGAGATGTGTATGAGTTTAGTATTTTGTGAATTAGCAAATTCAGCTAATTGCTTGATAGCCAAGTGATTAACCTGATCTGCTAGATCTGCTTCTTCCTCAGCACGATCTACTGCGGTGTATGCAGCACAGTTAATAATGATATCAAAATGAGAATGGGTTTCAAAGTACCTTGGAATACTCTCTGATGATGACAGATCAAGCTCTTCTCTTCCAACCAATGTAAATTCATGATGATCATAATTTGAGATGAACTTTTGGATAGATTGCCCAAGTTGTCCATTCTTGCCTGTCACCAAAATCTTCATGATGAAAGTCTACTCAAAAAGCTCTTTGGCTTCAGATAAAACAGGCTGGGATTTGTCTTTATCAGATAATTGGAGTTCGTCACTTTTAAGCATCCAATCAATATCAATCTCTGGATCATGGTAAGCGATACCTCTGTCATCGTTAGGTGAGTAATATTGATCCACCTTATAAGCAAAGACTGCGCTCTCGCTGAGTACCACAAAACCATGAGCAAAACCCCTTGGAATGAAAAGCTGGTGGCGGTTATCAGAGGATAATTCTTTTGATACATACTGCCCAAAGGTCGGGCTTGATTGACGGATATCCACAGCCACATCCAGAACCCTTCCCTCAATCACCCTAACCAGCTTGGCTTGAGCAGACGGGGGTAATTGATAATGAAGGCCCCTTAAGACCCCTTTGGAAGATCTGGACTCATTATCCTGAACAAAATTAACTTCATAACCTAAAAAATCATCCAGGAGATCTTGTCTAAATGATTCCATAAAATATCCTCTGCTATCACCATGAACTGTTGGCTCAATCAAAAGAATATCAGGAATCGATTGTGGAATAAAATTCAACTGATCTCCTCTAATCGATTCAAAAGATACTGGCCGTATTGATTTTTAGCAAGGGGTTTGGCAAGATCAATCAATTGCTCCTTACTTATAAAACCCTCCTCAAAGGCAATCTCTTCGATGCAGGCCACTTTTAGACCTTGTCTTTTTTCAATGGTCTCGATAAATGTGGAAGCCTCCAATAGGCTCTCATGTGTTCCGGTATCCAACCAGGCATAACCTCTGCCCATCAATTCAACATTGAGTCGTCCCTCATCCAAATACATTTGATTGATTGAGGTAATTTCCAGCTCACCTCTATCTGATGGGAACACCTCTTGAGCTTTTTTGACAACATCATTAGGATAAAAATAAAGACCCGTGACCGCATAGCTGCTTTTGGGATTTTGTGGTTTCTCCTCGATACTCAGTGCCATTCCACTGGAATCAAATTCAACCACACCATAGCGCTCTGGATCATGAACATGATAGCCAAATACGGTTGCCATCCTTTTATCTTTAGCCGCCCTGACAGCACTAGACAATATATCTGACATGCCCTGTCCATAATAAATATTATCCCCCAGGATCAGGCAGACATCCTCATCTCCTATGAAGTCTTTTCCTAGGACGAATGCCTGGGCAAGGCCATCGGGTGAGGGTTGGACAATGTATTCAAATTTCATACCAATCTCTTTACCACTCCCCAATAAATGCTCAAACCTGGGAAGATCTTCTTGGGTTGATATAATCAATATTTCACGGATTCCAGAGAGCATCAATACCGATAATGGGTAATAGATCATGGGTTTATCATAGATTGGCATCAGCTGTTTAGATACCGCCTTTGTCAGTGGATAAAGCCTTGTCCCCGAGCCACCTGCTAGAATAATTCCCTTCATGAATTAATTACCCCCAATCTCTCTCCCTGATAACTCCCATCTTTAACTCGATCACACCAGATTTGATTCTCCAGATACCACTCAACCGTTTTTTGAATGCCAGTCTCGAAGGTCTCCTCAGGAGTCCAGCCAAGTTCATTGGCAATTTTTGTCGCATCAATGGCATATCTCACATCATGCCCTGCCCGGTCAGTGACATAGGTAATGAGTTGCTCATAGCTATCTACCCCTGAAATCTGGGATGGAATGAGTTCATCCAAGATACTACAAACCATTTTCACAACCTCGATGTTTTGTTTTTCATTATGGCCACCAATATTATAAGTCTCTCCAGTTACTCCATTCAGTGCAACATGAAACAGAGCCCTGGCATGGTCATCCACAAAAAGCCAATCCCTAATTTGTTTGCCATCTCCGTATACGGGCAGCTCTTTGCCAGATAGGGCATTAAGAATAATGAGTGGGATTAGTTTTTCTGGAAACTGATAAGGGCCATAATTGTTTGAACAATTGGTAATTAATGTAGGAAGGCCAAAAGTTCTCTGCCATGAGCGCACCAGGTGATCAGAGCTTGCCTTCGAGGCCGAATAAGGAGAACTCGGTGCATAAGGTGTGGTCTCTGTAAAAAGATCATCCGTCCCTTCAAGATCGCCATAGACCTCATCAGTGGATACATGATGAAACTTAAATCTCTCTTTTTTAATCCCTTTTAAGCCAGACCAATAAGATCTAACCTCTTCGAGAAGAATATATGTGCCAACAATATTGGTTTGAATAAAATCTCCTGGTCCATCAATTGATCTATCAACATGAGACTCAGCAGCAAGATGCATCACAATATCAGGTTGTTGCTCACTCAGAATTCTCCTAATTTCATTTGCATTGCAAATATCAAATTTCTCAAAAAAATATCTTGGACTATTCTCAATTAATCTCAGAGACTCTAGATTACCAGCATATGTCAGCTTATCAATATTTATAACACTATGATGAGTGTTTTTAAGGATATATCGAATTAATGCTGACCCTATAAATCCAGCACCTCCAGTGATTAAAATTTTCATAGATTTACTTTTCATGACTCTTTGTTATTGCCAGAACCTCAAAATTTACTTAACTCGCTAATTGCTCTTACAAATCCTTTTGGACTTCCGCAATCAAATCTTTTTCCTTGAAATTTATAAGCAATTACTTTCCCTTGTCTTGCAAGCTTCATCAATGCATCCGTAATTTGTATCTCTCCATTTTTATCTGGATTTGTATCTCTTAAAGCATCAAAAATATCTGCAGTTAAGATGTATCTGCCAATGATAGCAAGGTTGCTCGGAGCTTCTGTCAATTTAGGCTTCTCGATCATATTCTTTACCAAATATGTATCCTTTGAATCAAAAAGTAGCTCGCCATCAATTACACCGTATTTATCTACTTCTGAACCAGGTACTTCCTCAATTGCAACCACACAGCAATCGGGGTTGTTTTCGTAAATCTCCTTCATCTGCTCTAAAACAGAATACCCTTCATTATGACAAAGATCATCAGGAAGCAGGACTGCAAAAGGTTCATTCCCTATCAGTTGATTACCGCAAGAGATGGCATGACCAAGACCAAGCATCTCTTGTTGTTCAATATAAGAAAATATACAGGTATCGATAATCTTATTAACTCCCTCTAAAAGTTTCTCCTTCTCTGATCCCCTGACACTGTTTTCGATTTCATGATTTGGCTCGAAATAAGCTTTGACTGCGCCCTTATATTTACTGATTATCATCACCATATCAGAAATATCACAACTTAAAGCTTCTTCAACTGCATATTGAATTAAGGGCTTGCTACCAATAGGAAGCATTTCTTTGGGTATAGCTTTTGTTGCAGGAAGAAATCTCGTTCCATAACCTGCAACCGGGAAAAGACACTTTCTAATTTTATTCATGTGAAACTTTTAATTGGTCAATCAATATTGATTTTCCATCCTCAACGCCAGGCTGATCATATGTATTAATCTGCAAGAAGGCTCCAATTGTGGATACGAGTAATTGGTAGGTAAACATGAGTTTCGCAATATTGTATTCATCTACCGTTCTTATGGTAACAACATCACAAGGGATATCTTTTTGTTTTTCTATGGACTCAATTGTTGCATCAGCTTGCTTGATTAATAAATCATTAAATTTAAGCCCATCAATGAAATCCATGTCTAAGGATTCAAACTTTTTACTTTGACTAGGAATCTTAGTATTGTCATTAAGATTATTTATCTTAATAAAGGTGAGTGTCTTATCACGAACACCATCCATTATCAGCTGCAAGAAACTGTGCTGATCAACAGGTCCGATTAACCCAACAGGCGTTAAGGCCTGACG
>Ga0181590_10001346_pt1 | contig 20856 bp, 32 predicted proteins | sample 071ome_34_FD_132446 | JGI IMG/M metagenome (GOLD analysis project Ga0181590, IMG submission 132446) | Coastal salt marsh microbial communities from the Groves Creek Marsh, Skidaway Island, Georgia - 071411BT metaG (megahit assembly) | ecosystem: Environmental > Aquatic > Marine > Intertidal...
CAACAGTATTGACATTGTATGCTAAAAACGGTGGCGGATATAGATGTATGATAGGATCGTCTATAGGTAATACCTTCCAAGCAAATGCAATAGTATGGTAAGGTAAATATAGTATATAGGAAAGCAAAATGGCAGATTTACAAACAATTAATGTAGGAAACTTGGTAAACGATGGTCTTGGTGATGATCTAAGAACCGCGTTCCTCAAGGTTAATGCTAACTTTGCTGAACTTAACGCAGGACTTACAATCACTGCTTCCAACACAGGAACCGGTGCAGCAGTATTCAAACAAAAGGTAAACAACGATCTACAGTTCAAGTCACTGGTCGGTGGAACAAAAATAATAATCCAAGAAGGTGCTAATAGCATTGACATAAGCAGCACACAGGCAGATGCATTCATACAAATTGATACGGATAGCGGTTCCGTAGAAGCAGACACTTATGAACAAATTACCATGCAGGGTGTGTCTGCGCCAGGATCAGAAACTGGCATAAAGGATCTGGAAGTAACGGCAAGCGGCAGTTCTGTAAACTTTAAAACTATAATTCCAGTTACGGAATATCTTACTACCTACGACTTTGGAACAATTAATGGAACTTATGCCAATGCATTACAGTTAGCAATGCAGGCTTCCAACATTGATTTCGGAACACTAACATATACATCGGACATTGATTTAGACTGTGGCGGTCTAACCTAGGAGGTTTTAACTTAATGGCAATAACGTGGATAACGCCAGTAGGAGACCTCGGAACACTTGAAGAAAGAATTATCACTTCAATTGTATTAGAGGCGACTACCGATACGGCAACCCCAATTACCTATACAGTCATTGCAGGAAATTTACCTGCAGGAATGTTGTTACAGGGAAATGTCATTAAGGGATCACCTGCTGAAGTTACAAAATATACAGAATCAAGATTCGTGATAAGAGCCTACGACGGTGAGGATGAAAAGGATAGAACATTTAAACTTGCTGTTGAAGGTGCTGACATTCCTGAATGGATTACCAAGGAAGGATTTCTTAATGTTGGTCCTGGAGAAGCATACTTTGTATTGGACGATGCACAGGTAGATTTTCAACTAGAGGCAACGGATCCGGATGTTATTGCCGGAGATAATCTCGAATATTATCTAGTTCCTAACAGTGGAATATTGCCATACGGACTATCACTTTCCAAGACCGGAAGAATTTCAGGTTTCACACAACCAATTCCAGCAATTGATTATGCAACAACGGTAACAGGAGCGTATGACACGCATTCATTTGATACCGTTCCTTTGGACATTGCTAAAAATAATAGCCTAGGTTTTGACTCTTTCTTCTATGATAACCAATATTACGATTACGGTGAGCAGGGAATAGTTCCAAAAAAATTAAGCAGAATCTATACTTTTGGTATTGCCATAACTGATGGTATCAATGCAGTAAACAGAATTTTTAAAATTTATGTTATATCAGAAGATTTCTTAAAAGCAGACAACACACTTGTACAGGTAGACACGAATCTATTCCAAGCAGATAATACAAGTAATAGAGTTCCTATTTGGATAACTGATCCATATCTAGGACGCTGGAGAGCAAACAATTATGTAACGTTGTTCTTAGATGTATATGATCCTCCGACATTGACAGGAACCATAAGTTACTTTACCGTGCCTACCAATAACGACGGATCCGTTAGTGAGATTCCCCCAGGACTCGTTCTCGATACTTCAACTGGAGAACTGGCAGGAAAGATTCCGTATCAAGCAGCGGTTACAAAGCAATATAAATTTACGATCAAGGCAGTGAATTTTCCAAGATCAATTGCTGAAGAAGATTATACACTAGTCGGTGATTGGAGTTCTACAAGAATATACAATATAAACGAAGCAGTAAGATACGATGGATTTGTTTATGTTTGCCTTCAGACACATATAAACAAGATACCAGGACAGGACGGTTCCGAGGACTATTGGAATCTTGGCGTTGGAACCACTGACAGAACATTTAGCATAGACATTATCGGAGAGATTGATAGTGCCGTTGAATGGATCACTCCTAGCAATCTTGGAACCATTAAACCAAATCAACCTAGTAAATTATCTGTTGAAGCAAAAAGTTTATTGTACGGTGGACGTCTATCCTATAAACTCATGTCTGGAAGTTTGCCTCCGGGATTAGAATTTTTATCCAATGGTATCATTCAAGGAAAGGTCATTCAATTTTCCGATGCTGATCAAGTAGGACTGACCAGATTCTTTGATAGAGATAGTGCCGGTCCGGATTCATCAACCGGATCAGTATCCTATTCAATAACATTCGATAACGGTGTTACTAGTTATGATAAAAAATTTACATTTACCATTAGGGCTATAGATGGTGCTAATTTTGCCGAACTAGATAAAACTTTTGAAGTTACTGTTATTGCTGACTCTGAAAAAACATTTTCTAATCTATATGCTAAGGCTTTCCAATCAAAAGCAAAACGATTAAACTGGTTTAATTTTATTACTGACGTTACTATATTTCCACCGGCTGATATTTATAGATACGGAGATGAAAACTACGGTGTACAAACAGAAATCAAGACTCTCATATTTGCCGGAATAGAAAGCAAATCTGCTGTTGAGTTCGTTCAGGCTATGAGCAAAAACCACTATAACAAAAGATTTACTTTTGGTAGCGTCAAATCTGCAAAGGCTAAAGATGCAGTCACACAGGAAACTATTTACGAAGTAATTTATGTGGAACTAGTTGATGAGTACGAAAAGAATGGAAAGAGCATTTCTAGTACAGTTGAATTAAGAGATAATATTAACAGCAAGGTGCTTATAAGTTTTGATAATATCACGGTTGACAGTGATATTCCATACGCCAGTGATAGCGATGTGCAAAGAGTGTTTCCTAATTCTGTAAAGAACATGAGATCGCAGATTAGAGAAATTGGCGAAAGAGATAGAGAATTTTTACCGCAATGGATGCGCAGTGTGCAGGATCAAGCAACCTATGAATTGGGTTACACAAAAGCAATGGTACTGTGCTATGCCAAACCAGGAAGATCAGAAAGCATAATGGCCAATATACGTGCTAATGGGTTTGACTTCAAGACCATCGATTTTGTTGCAGATCGTTACATTATTGATATTGTGGATGGTGAAATACAGGACAAATACCTTGCTTATCCTCAGAATAATGTAACAAAACACGCAGAATCATCACCAAGACCCACGGAACAGAAGCCTTTTAATCAGAAAAATGTTCCGGGCTAATATATTATATGATAAATACAAATACAATTAATTGGAGAAAAAGAAGTGGCTAGATCAAGTACAAGTCTTATTAACTATTTGAGCATTAACGAAAACTTTCCTGTTGCAGGACAGGATAATGATACACAGGTATTTAGAGATAATTCGGATACCATTAAGACTAGTTTAAGAAATGCTAAAGACGAAATTACTGACGTTCTCTCCAATGCAGCATTTAGAGACGAAGATAACGATTTTGAATTAAACAAAATTCAAAGAGCAGTCTTTCAAAATAACAGAATTGAAAAATTTGATGGTGGAGCAGTAACAGCAACTCCAACAACTATTGACTATCAAAATGGCGGGTACCAAATTTATAGAGTGGGTGCTAACCTATCAATGGACTTCTTAAATTTTCCAGGCGATCCTGTTTTTACTTCAGAAACAACTCCTATTGGAATGGGCAAGGTAGTTCTTGAACTATACAGCGACGGATCATCAAGAAGTTTATCTTTTACAACATCAGGTGGTACTGTAATTAAGTCAAACGGATTCCCAGGTTACGCTTCTGGTTCTCCTGTACTAACACTAACATCTAATACAGATCCTGTGTTTATCGAAGTATGGAGACACAACGCAGACGTTATCTATATGCGTTATATTGGTGCGTTTGCATAATGTTTCATCCATTTCAGGAAGATCCCAAAGACCTTACTGACACTGAGTTAACTCAGAAAATATCCGAATTGAGTAAAAAATATACTCAAGCAGCACGTTTAGGCAAAGGTCAACTGTTGACACAACTCCAAACATTTGTTACAATATATAGAGATGAAATTCGTAGAAGAGCAATGGATTCGAAATTAAGAGCAAATGATGATAAGGATTTGGATCAACTGATTAATGTCGACTAATATAGATACAATTACAAAAAGCATTCTAAAACATGGTCCAGAAATTCTGGAACACTGTGTTGTCACGGATGGCATAGATCAGTATTTTGGCAGGCTGGAAAAGGAATTCCTTAACTATCCTAAACCAAAAAAAGAAGTAAATCCAAATAATTGGTTCATGCCTTCCAGTTATAAGGACATGGATATAAAGAAATTTGTGCTGGATCTTTGTAAAACACAGCAAGAATTGGATAGAGTCCAAATTGAATTAGTCGAATACGAAAAAAGAAATTTAATTGTGCTACTAAAACAAATGAAATATATAGTAGATACACTTAGAAAAAACAATATCGTTTGGGGTGTAGGTAGGGGATCTAGCGTAGCGAGTTATGTTCTTCATTTATTAGGGGTCCACAAGATAGATTCTATTAAATACGATATACCACTAAACGAGTTCTTTAAAGGAGAAAGCAATGGGTAAAACTATTAAAAGCATGCGCGGTAAAGAAATTGACATGGAAAAATTAAATCTGCGCAACGAAACATTACCAGCAGTTGGTAATATGAAAGTAAATGCTCGAGGCGACGAAATTGGTGCTGGCGGAAAGGTAGTAAGAACTAGAGAAGAGATTCTCAAGGACTATTACAAGGATAATCCTCGAGCAATTCAAGAAGAAGTAGTCGACAGAGCAAAGAAAAGTCAATAGGTGAAACATGATTAAAGGGAAAGTTAGACCAATCCATGCCGATGTGCTTGTTTGTAATATGCATTTCGGTGAAATGAAAACAGCAGGCGGATTGATTATTCAGTCAGATGATGGTAAGGCACACGGAGTAAAACCGCGATGGGCCAAGGTGTATGCCAAAGGTCCAGAAAATAACGATCCCTATGAAGTAGGCGATTGGATTTTAATCGAACACGGTCGTTGGACTCGTAAGATTAAAATCGAAAACGAGCTAGGTGAAAATATTGAAATTCAAAAAGTAGAAGTCGAATCGATACTTGCTTGGCAAAATGAACAACCTAGCGATATAGCATACATTGGTCAGGAATATAGCGACGGTGCTACAGCATCATTTGATCCTGGTATGTTCGTTAATAATTAATAACAGTATTCTTTTTCTGGGCACAACCTAAACGTTAGTGCCTTTCTCGGTCCACGTGTTGTATTAATGGACACCTCCCCTGATTTTGGATGAAACTCAATCTTTGTGATTTTGGCCTTATCATTGTTCTTTCCGACCAGGATTTCCTGCCCTACTTCTAGGTTTAGTGATATGTTCTTAATCATGGGATTCTCCTTTTGCATAACGATTGTTATAAAAATATTTACCAGATCTCTTGACAACGATTAACTACTAGTATATAATAAACGTAAATTAGAGGAGTTACAAATTGTCTAACATCGATTTAAACAAATATAAAGAATTTGTAGAAAAGGTCACATCAGAAGAATCAAATGATAATAATCGCTTATACGGTCGTATGGGTTATCTAAACGGAGATGCGCATGGATGTCCAGTTAATATTGCATTACTTGTCACGGGAGGCATTGGCCTTTCATCTGAAACGGGAGAACTTAATGAAATCATTAAAAAGGTTTTATTCCAAGGTAAGCCATGGGATAGCGACACAAAGTTTCATCTTAAACGAGAACTTGGGGATATTCTTTGGTACTGGGTTAATACTTGCAGAGCATTGGATCTTGACCCTAACGAAGTAGTTGAGGAAAATGTAAACAAACTAAAGGCTCGTTATCCGGGTGGAGAGTTTGATGTCCATTACAGCGAAAATAGGAAAGACGGCGATCTCTAAGAAGAAACCCGACAATGTTGCGGATAATCCAAATTCATTACCTTATCCGAGTAATGTAGGTGCTCCAGCATTTACCATTCCCGATGTGCTTAGGCACAAGAATGAAAGAGGTAATAATGCTGCTAATTTGTTGGAAGCTCGTTTTGAGGAATTAAAAAAGGAATATTTTAAATTAGTTTCTCTTGCAGAAGATACGGAACTAGTGTATAATTCAAAGTATGCTTTTATTCCTGTTGTAGGAAAAGTATATCATCTATACGTAGGCTACGATGGTAAACTCTTTTTAAGCATAATTGACCCTGAAAGTGTTACTTGGGAGTTTAAAGGCAGTTTTAGATACACATATGATAATGTTTGGGAAAGACAATGAAAGTAGGATTTACAGCATCAGCATTTGATCTATTTCATAGCGGACACGTTGCTATGTTAAAAGAAGCAAAATCTAATTGTGATTATATGATTGTGGGATTACAAACAGATCCTACCATTGACCGTCCTGAAAAAAATAAACCAATTCAAAGTGTATTTGAAAGATATGTTCAATTAGAAGGGTGCAAGTATATTGATGAGATTATTCCTTACGCCACAGAACAGGACCTAATAGATATATTCTTAACCTATAAAATTGATGTTCGATTTATTGGTGAAGAATATAAAACCAAAGAGTTTACCGGAAAGCAATTATGTCTTGACAAGGGTATAGAAATATACTATAATAGTAGACAACATTCGTTCAGTACGAGCGGTTTGCGTAAAAGGATAAGTGAGATAAAATGAAAGAATTATGGGTAGAAAAGTATCGTCCTAAGACATTAGAGGGTTATGTATTCCGTGACGATCATCAGAAAAAACAAGCACAGACTTGGATCAAGGATAGATCAATTCCTCACTTGCTGTTCAGTGGTAGTGCTGGTATCGGCAAAACTACCATGGCAAAGATCCTAATTAACGAGTTAGGCATTGAAGAATATGATGTATTAGAACTAAACGCATCACGCACAAACAGCGTTGATGAAGTAAGAAACAAAATTACAAACTTTGTTCAAATGATTCCATTTGGACCATTCAAGGTAGTATTACTAGATGAGGCAGATTATCTCTCACCAAACGCACAAGCGGCACTACGTGGTGTTATGGAAGAATACCATAGCACTGCTCGTTTTATACTTACGTGTAACTATCCAAACCGCATTATACCGGCTATACACAGTAGGTGCCAAGGTTTCCATATTGCCAAGGTCGACCAGACAGAATTTACAGCAAGGGTCGCTGAAATTCTTATTACGGAAGGCATTACTCCAGACCTTGATACATTGGACACGTATGTCAAAGCAACATATCCTGATCTAAGAAAATGCATCAACATGGTGCAACAAAATGTTAGTGACGGAGTTCTTAACAAGCCTTCACAGGGTGATGAAGGAACTGCTGACTGGAAACTTGAAATGGTTGAACTATTTAAGGCAGGTAAAATCACAGAAGCAAGACAACTGCTCTGCGGAAAACTAAAAGCAGAAGAAATGGAAGATGTGTATCGTTGGCTGTATGATAATTTAAGTATTTTCGGTGATGAAGAAAAACAAGATACTGCTGTATTGATTATTAAACAAGGATTAGTAGATCATACTCTAGTTGCTGATCCAGAGATTAATTTAGCGGCAGTGCTAATTAAACTTGCAAGATTAAATTGAAAATAAGATATTATCATAAGATCGACGGTTGGCGATGGTTGGGATTTGTATTAGCAATGGTGGGTGCCTTTCTACTAAGTGGTGGACAGGCAAATCTACAATGGATTGGATGGGCAGTAGCCTGTCTTAGTTGTACTATATGGATCTGGATGGGAATAAAAGATAAGGATGTGCCAAGAGCATTAATGGAATTGTTTTATTTGCTGTTGGCGATTCGAGGTGTATATAATTGGATAGGACAATAAAATGGCATACTTAGTAGATGACAAATGTATCATGTGTAAACACACAACCTGTGTAGAAGTTTGTCCGGTTGATTGTTTTTACGAAGGTCCGAACATGTTAGTAATTAATCCAGAAGAATGTATTGATTGCGGAGTATGTGTTCCGGAATGTCCTGAAGAAGCAATTTTTCAATCAGACGATAAAAATAATGCTTGGTATAAGCATAACGAATATTTTTCTGTACAATGGCCTAACATTACCGAGATGAAATCTCCAATGCCCGAATACGAACAATATTCTAACAGCACCGAAGACAAGACCAAACTGTTCAAGGCAAAATAATGAAACGTAGATTTGAAGAGGCTTACATGGATGTGGCCGAACGATTCGCACAATTATCTCACGCCCGGAGATTAAAAGTTGGTGCCATCGTTGTCAAGGATGATCGCATTATTAGTATTGGTTATAATGGGATGCCCAGTGGTTGGGATAACGACTGTGAGGATTGTACTCACGTAGATGATGTAGGAAATCCTACTCTTAAGACCAAGCCTCAGGTACTACACGCAGAATCAAATGCTATTACTAAGTTAGCAAAATCAACTGAAAGTGGTGCGAATGGAACTATGTTCTGCACACATGCACCCTGCATAGAATGTGCAAAACTTATTTTTCAATCCGGCATCGGTACTCTTTATTATAAAAGCGAGTACCGAAGCACGGACGGAATCAATTTCCTCCTGGCAAGTGGTGTGTCAGTTAAAAAATTCGATAACTAATCATCACCGTAAATCTCTAAAATCTCCCTTACTGCTTCGTGTCTCTCGATATCCTGTTTTGAGAAACGACAGATATCAACATACTGATGGTTGTTAAAGTTGTTATACAACTCAAGGAACTGAAGCAACCCATTATTGCTAGGCCTGTCTGCCTGTTGCAAATCTCCGGTTACCACCATCTTTGATCCTTCTCCTAACCTAGTTAACAGCATTTTCATCTGACTAGGTGTTGCATTTTGCATTTCATCTGCAATAATCACAGAGTTCTTAAACGTTCTGCCACGCATATATGCAAGTGGCGCTACTTCGACTACTCCTTCCCTTATTTGTCTTTCTATTTCCGCCTTACAGAAATTATCTGAAAAAACGTCAAAAATAGGACGAGTCCATGGTGCCATCTTCTCATTTAGATCACCTGGCAAAAATCCATGCTGTTCGTCCACTGAAACTGCAGGTCTTGTAATCACAATTTTATCACACAGTTTGTCCTTGAATTCATTAATTGCCCATTGAACTGCAATCATAGTTTTACCCGTGCCAGCAGGTCCGATAGCAAATACAATGTGTTTGCCTTCTTCATCTAGTTTTTTGAGGTAAATTTCTTGACTGAAATTCTTGGGAGTAATATGGATTCTTTTGGATCTGTGTGAGTTAATGTTTACAATGTTGTTGTACGCTGCATTTTGAGCCGAAACGGCCTTGTGTTTTCTTTTCATATTAAGGATTGTCCTCCGTGCTTGAAAGATGCTCGCACACAGCTCTCTTAATATAAACTAATTGTAAAAGTCCGCATACGAACATACAAGTATTTAATAGATTGCAAGAAAAATAATAGCGTAACATATTAAAAACGATAAATACATTAGGAGACTAATATGGCCAGCATTAAAGACGTTATAGCAAACATTGAACAAATTTACGGTTCTAATAACAGTTTGAACCTATTAAAGGACTTTGAGCGTGTTATAGATGAACTAGATCTATATGTGTTCGAAAACTGGATGGACGGCGAACTAGCCGCAGGACCAAAAGAAGACCGATACTTTGTGGAATGCACATTTATGTGGCCACGAGATAAGATGCCGGAACCAGCAGGTGGTAAGAGATTATTAGAATACGGCTGTAAGGTTGGATATGCCGAGACAGCAATGGCCCGTGTTAGAAAGATTGAATCTCCAGAAGACATTCGACCAGGAACTAGAAAAGGCAAGATTGATTATGATCAAATATGGATGGTGAAGATCAAAATGCCTAAGCGTCTTATGAAAAATATCGATAGAGGATATCAGAATTTAGACAGAAATAAAGTTCAAGATATCTTATCATCTAACACAGCAATGAAGCAGGCAGAACCAGCAGAAGCACAAGCGGCACAGGGAACAGAGAATGAACAACAATAAAATTTTAAAAGAAGGTTTACGTGCTAATGATTTGGAAGATTTAATCTATCCAATCTTTGAAGTTGATACATTTAAATCAAAGATGGGAGAAGATCCAGATGTTTGTGTTGTTACATTTCAAGCCAAGGATAGATATCCAGCGAAAGACTTCATGGAGTTTGTAGAGAAAGGATATCCTTTTGTTTTAGATGCTGACGTAAGTGCAGGTGAAAATAAAGATGGAGAATATTCTATCTTCGTTGAAGTTGAAAGAAATAATAAACTCGTAGAAAACATTATGGAACTTTTGTTCGGAGTTGGAAGAATTTCCGGAATCAACGATTGGAAATTTACTTACTATAAAAATAAGCAAGAACAAAATGCAACCACAGAAAATTTAAAAAAGATTGTTCCTACGTCATCTAAGATATATGAACAAACAATGAATCGTTTTAGAACGGACGAAGTAAAGAGTTTCTTCAGCAAGACCTTAATGGATGATTTGACACTAGAAGGAAATATTATTACTATACATAAACCTTTTGATAATACATATAAGTTTGAATTAGTTCAGGAAGGTGATAACAAATTAATCGAAGGTCTCAAAGATGCACCGAGCATCGACGAAGAAGCCACAGCAGAAACTTTCTGGCTAACTAAGATCATGGGTGACTATGGTATAACTAAGGTTGGCGGAGACTATGTTTTCACAAATGAAAACAGAACAATGATACTTAAAAGGATATAATTCATGGCAAGCAAAAACTATCAGAAGTGTTTGGAAACAATCCTACACCACGAAGGAGGATATGTAAATCATCCAAAGGATCCAGGCGGAGAAACTAACTTGGGTGTTACTAAGAGAGTTTACGAAGAATGGGGCGGCACCAAGGACATGAAAGACTTAGTTGTCGAAGATGTTGCGCCGATTTATAAAAAGAACTATTGGGACCGTGTTAAGGGGGACGATCTTCCAAGCGGACTAGACCTATGTGTATTTGACTTTGGCGTTAATGCTGGAACTGGTCGTGCAGCAAAGTATCTACAAAACTTAGTAGGTGCTGGTGCTGATGGTGCAATTGGTCCAGGAACTCTAGGCAAGGTTGCTGCATATGTCGACGAACACGGTGTCGAAGAAACAATTAAAAAATATCAAGAAGCACGTCAGGGTTACTACGAACGCCTTAGCACGTTTGAAACGTTCGGAAGAGGATGGACTCGCAGAGTTACTGAAACTACTGAACTTGCTTTACAGATGGTATGACCCAAACCTGTCAAAATTGCGGTAGAGAACACGAAGGTAAGTTGGTAGAAACATTTACTGACGGTGACGGAAGGGCTATTGAAATAGTGGTTTGTGAGCATCCACGCTACAAAACATATATTACAATAGATGAGTTTTGGAGGAACTATGTTTAGTTCAATTAGAATAGCAATGATACTCGTATTACTCGCGGCGGCTGGTGGTGCCTATATGTATGTTAAAAACTTACAGGCAAATCTAGAAACTGCGAGAGCTAATGTTGCCAAGATGGAAGTTGCTCTAAAAACAAGTGAAGATTCTTTAAAACTTGAAAGAGCAGAAACGGCAAGGCTCGGCGAACTTAATCTACAACTTAGCACAGATTTACAAAAGGCAGAGAAGTACGGTGATGAATTACGTGCCACTCTGCAGAAACATAACTTAACTCACCTGGCAAATAAAAAACCAGGTTTAATTGAAAAGAGGATGCAAAATGCGACTGATAAACTATGGGATGATCTTGAGTCTATCACTGACCCTGCTAGTAACAACGGGGTGCAGCCTGCTCAGACCGGAACCGCAGATAGTAACAGTAACTAATACTGTAAAAACAACTGTTCCTATTGTTGCCCACCCAAAGGCAGTAAAACTTAATGATGTTAAGATCTATGTGGTCTCAAAAGAGAACTACGAAGAATTCGTAAAAGAGTTTGAAGCAAAAAATGGTGCTGATGCATACATTGCAATCTCCGTAAAAGACTATGAAAACTTGGCTTTAAACTTTGCTGAACTGCGTAGGTATATCGAACAGCAGAAACAAATTATCGTTTACTATGAAAATGCTGTAAAGCCAGAGGAAAAGAAACCCGAGGAAAAATAAATACTAATGTATTAGAAGGAGCGAATTATGGCTGAAGAACAAAAACTAGATACTGCTAAAGCACCAGCAGATCTAACCAAAAAGGTTAGCGTGGAATTAGAAGTGGATACTTCCGTAAAGGATCTTGGTCCTAATCCATATGCTAAATTAATACATCTAGCAAGAGCAGTAGATAGTTGGAGAATCTTTCCAAGGGTATTCATTACAACCTATATTATTTTATTATACAAGGTTGTAGTTTGGTATATGAACTTGCCCAATCCTACTATGGAACAATCAGGTTTAGTTAGTATCGTAGTTGGTGCTGGCGCTGCTTGGTTCGGTTTATATACTGGTTCTAGCAAGAATCTAGATAAGAAATAAAAAATTTTCTAACCCTGGCAAACTGAATTAAATACTAAAGGATTGCTTAAGGAGGATCCTTTATTATTATGGATTACTATTCTACATTAGGAATTGACAGAAACGCTAGTCAAGAACAAATAAAAAAAGCGTACAAAAAGATGTCCATGCAACATCATCCTGATCGTACAGGTGGTGATGATTCCAAATTTAAAGAAATCAACGAAGCATATCAAAATCTAAGCGATCCTCAAAAGAAACAAATGTACGATCAGTTTGGTACTACTGATCCAAGACAGCGACAATATAATTCACAAAATTACGAATTTAATTTTAATGGTTCTCCGTTCGGAGGAATGGACGACATATTCGAATCATTCTTTGGCGGTTCTCCTTTTGGCAATCAAAGGCGAAGGCCCGTAAACAGGCCCATTAACGTTGCAGTAGATGTTAGTTTGGAGGATGTTCTAAATGGAAAAACCGTAGGCATGGAAATTCAATTGCCCACAGGAAGAACCAAAGTTGTTACTATTGATATTCCCTCAGGAATAGAACACGGTCAACAAATTAAGTATAGAGGCATGGGCGAACAAAATATTCCAAACGCACCCGCAGGAGACCTAAATGTGCAGATTCGCGTTCGCAATCATCCGGTGTTCCAGAGGTTCGGGGATAATATACTATGTGAAGCAAAAGTCAATGCGTGGGATCTAATGATTGGAACAAAAACTATAGTTAGAACCTTAGATGGAAAGAGCATAGAAATTAATGTTCCTTCCGGAACACAGCCGGACACAGTATTAAGTTGTAAGTCCGAAGGACTTCCAAATGTAAGAACCAAGATTAGGGGAAATCTGCAGATAAGAATAAAAGCAGAAATACCTAGATATGACGAACAACAAAGACAACAGATAAAGAATTTTAAAAATGGAATATAAATTAGACATAGATTATAAGTTAGGACTGCACGAAGCACTCAATCAAGCCAGCGATGTTTGGGATTTCGGAAAAGAAAAATATGATCCTGAAAAACTAGAGTGGGACATGTGTAATTTTATGATCGAAAATAAAGGCATTGGACTGGCTGCGAATCAAATAGATTTGAAGAAAAGAGTCTTTGTAATGGGCAGCACTGACATAACTAATTTCCCCAAACCATTTGCACTTTTTAATCCTACAATTTTGGAAGTTAGCAAAGAAAGAGTTTTAGATACCGAGGGCTGTTTAAGTTTTCCTGGCTTGTTACTTAAGGTTTCTAGGCCATCATGGATTGTTGGACAGTGGCAAAATGCCAAGGGAGAGACCAAGGAAGGAAAGATACAAGGATACCTAGCAAAATGTTTTCAGCACGAATTTGATCACCTAAATGGAATTTGTTTTGTTGACAGAGTAGGTAAACTGAAGTTACAATTAGCATTAAAGAAATTAAACAAGTTAAGGAAAAAAATAAGAAATGATTGAACCAAGTCAGCAATTACAGAAAATTTTTGATAGTTCCGTTACTATTGCCAAAAATTATAATCATAGACTCATTACAATAGAACACTTACTTTTTGCAATCATGTCTGATGACGAAGCATACAAAGGCCTTAAGGAATTTGGAGCGGATGTTGACTACATTAAAACAAATTTGGAACATTATCTTAAAAACAATTTAAACGATATTACAACAACACAGGAAAAGATTGTACCTAAAAAAACTAATTCTGTTGAACGTGTTCTAAATAGATGCTTTACTCAAGTATTGTTTAGTGGACGTAATCAAATGGAAACTGCTGATGTAATTGTTAGCATACTTTCCGAAAAGAATTCATTTGCATTTTATTTCTTAACTAAGGGCGGAATTGTAAAAGATAAGTTCGTTCAAACTTTCCAGAAACACATGATCGATGATGAGGATTTTGGCGATATGGTCGACGAAGCAGCACTAACAGATAATCAACTTGACAAGATTATTAATCAGTTTTGTGCTAATCTATCATTAAAGGCTAAACAGAGAAGTCTTGATCCTGTCATTGGAAGGGAAAAAGAACTAGAAGATATAACATTAGTATTGGCTAGAAGACAAAAATCAAATGTGCTAATGGTTGGTGATCCGGGTGTTGGTAAGACTGCTATTGCAGAAGGACTTGCACGTAAAATCTTTGAAAAGAAAGTTCCTAAGTTTATCCAAGACCATACTGTTTACAGTTTAGATATCGGAGCATTAGTTGCTGGTTCTAAATACAGGGGTGACTTTGAGGAAAGAATTAAGGCAGTGCTAATGGCTCTTGAGAGAAAGGGCAAAATTATTTTATTCATTGATGAAGCGCATATGATGAGTGGTGCAGGAACTGCTAGCCAAGGATCAAATGATCTTGCTAATATGTTAAAGCCTGCATTGGCCAAAGGAAATTTAAAAGTAATTGCTTCGACTACCTGGGAAGAGTATCGCAAGTATTTTGAAAAGGATCGTGCTTTAATGCGTCGATTCCAACGTGTAACATTAGATGAGCCGTCAGAAGAATTAACGATTAAAATCATTAAAGGACTTAGAAAGTATTACGAAAAGTTTCATAATGTTGGTATTACTGATGAAGCAATTGATCAGGCAGTTAAACTTTCAATTAAGTACATGAGCGATAAAAAACTGCCTGACAAAGCCATTGATATCATCGATTGTGCTTCTGCACGTTATAAACTAAATGACGATCCTGTAGACGAAGGAGTTCAACAAATTGTTGACGTAGAACAAGTAACCTACGAGTTATCAAAGATGATAGGAATGCCGTTAGAAACTGTTGCACAAAAGGAAAGCAAAAATCTAGCCGGACTGGAACAATCTATGAAATCGGTTGTCTTTGGACAGGACGATGCTGTTGAAACACTATTGGATAAAATATTTGTTGCACAGGCAGGACTTAAGGCTCCGAATAAACCAATTGGATCGTTCCTATTCCTAGGTCCTACTGGTTGTGGTAAAACTGAAACTGCAAAACAGTTGTCTGAAAAGATGGGAATGGCACTTGTTCGATTTGATATGAGTGAATACCAGGAGAAACATTCAGTTGCAAGATTAATTGGTGCTCCTCCAGGATATGTTGGATTTGATGAAAACGCAGGTCAACTTATTACAAAATTACAAGAGAATCCAAATGCAATAGTATTATTAGACGAAATTGAAAAGGCACATCCAGATGTGTCTAACATACTGTTACAATTTATGGACAATGGTTTTGTTACAGGGTCAAACGGCAAACAGGCCGATGGTAGAAACAGTATTTTAATAATGACATCTAACCTAGGTGCTGCTGATAACGAAAAAAATACTATTGGTTTTAGTGAGCTTGATAAAGACGGAGAAGATGATTCAGCAGTAAAGAATTTCTTTGCTCCTGAATTTAGAAACAGACTTGATGGCATTATTAAGTTTGATAAGTTGGATAAAACTGTTGTTAAGTCAATAGTTGGAAAATTTGTAGAAGAGTTAAACTCTCAGTTGAAAGACAAAAATATTATTCTAAAGCCAGACAACGAAACTGTAGAGTGGCTGGCATCTAAAGGTTATAGCAAAAAGATGGGTGCTAGACCTTTGGGCAGAGTTATTGATAATAAAATTAAAACACCTTTGAGTAAGAGAGTGTTATTCGGCGATCTTGTTGAAGGCGGTATTGTAGATATTTCAATTGTCAACGATGAACCTGCATTCTCAGTAACTCCGATGCCTAAGCCTCTTACAAAGGCTGAGAAAAAAGCACTTAAACTAAAGGCAAAGGAAGAAAATGCAGAAGTTGCCGACGCCCAAGAAAACTAAAAGAAAGTTTTACAACAAATACATCTATAAAGTCTCAATGGAAATTCCTGGTGCACCGGGATTGAGATATTTTGACTTTAAGGATTTAATAGAATACTGTTCAAAGCCTGTAAAAGAAGAAACGTTCAGTTACAGAGAAAGAATGATATCCGATGTAATTAGCAACAAGACTGCATGGTTAAAGTTAATTGGTATTCTAGATCAATACGATAAGGAAACATTTTCTAAACGAGTCGAAGGAACCATATTAGATTTTTATACCAACGATAGAAACTTTTATGAAAAACTTTCCGAAGAATTTGGAGATTACATCAGAGTTTTATCAGAGCCTAAAAAAGGTACAGAGGAAGCACTGCTTGATAGCCATAAGGAGATCTTCGTAAATAAATTGCCCTTTGATGTTTATCAATATAGGGCATATCTGCTACCTCATAAAATTCCTAAAAAGGATGAAAGAATTTTGCTTGCTGATTGGATGGAAAAACAAAAGCCCAGAATTACATTTAGCGAATCTATCAGAAATTGGTTAATTAGTACTGATCAGAACTGGGATCGTAGATACATACAAATAGATTCCGATCAAACCATACTTATGATAAAACTTCGCAGCCCTGAGCTGATTGGCCAAGTTTTCAAATACGTGTTAAACCGATAAATACAGTATGCTCAACGAAAGTAAAACATTATTAGAAAACATCAGCACAGTTACTTCAACTGCACAATATAGCAACAAGAAGGTTGGTGCTGGCTACTACAAGAATGGAGATGGCGTACACACTGTATACACCATCGTAAATGCGTTCCTTGGTGACATTACCATTCAAGGTACATTGGAACAATACCCTAGCGATGATGACACTGACTGGGTTGATATTACTAGTTTTGCTGGAGATAGCACACTTTATAACCAACCTAACAACAATGATGCCGTAGATTACGACTTTTCATCAACGTTTACGGGCAAGTTTGTGTGGATAAGAGCCAAGTATGAACTACAAAATGGCACTATCCGCGAAATTCGCTATAATCATTAAACTTTACTTTTACGCTAAATACAGTATAAATCTATAAAAGGGTTGATACGATGCGTGATCTATTGGAAAAATTAAAACAACTAGAAGAAGGTTTCATGCCCAAGGAAATGGAGGGTGAAACTGAATTTGAATTTACCGGCGATGACGGTGAAACAGGCATGGGCACATTATACTACAAAGCACAAATTAAACAGAGCGATGAGCACGGTTACTATGCTGAAGTTGATCCTACATCACTGAGAGGTGAATGCGAGGGTGATGGTAACAACAAACTGGATGATGAACTGGCAACTGCCGTTGTCCAACCAGATGGTCCGGATCACGAATACGCAATGGACGCAGCATTTGAAGATGCAATGGATATTATCAAGAATTCCGACAACAAATACTCGCAGGGCGAAAGCGCAGACGAATCCGACGAACAAACATTTGAAGGTGAGGAATTCTTTGAGTATTATGGATACCTACCTTGGCACGAAGACTTACCAATAGACGAAGCGGACTATCGTGGACGCAAGGTTCCACTGGGCAAGCCAATGCGTGGCGATGTTAAGAAGTTTAAAGTATATGTGCGTGATCCAAAGACAGGCAACGTAAAGAAAGTTAACTTTGGCGATCCTAACATGCGCATTAAGAAATCTAATCCTAAGCGCAGAAAATCATTCCGTGCTAGACACAATTGTTCAAATCCAGGTCCACGCACAAAAGCAAGATACTGGTCATGTAGGAAGTGGTAAATGAAACTAAATGAATTATTCTCACCTATAGGCGCACCGTCAGATAATCAAGACATTAACTGGGTTGAAGATCTAAAATTTTTTATGGATAACGATAATGAGGCCTTGTCCAATGTTATGTTTCCTGCTATAAAGAAACATATGAACTACCGTGGACATCCAGATGCATATAAAATTTATATTAAACCAATACAATCTTGCAAGGAAATGTATTGCAACAAGTATAAAGTAGAAGACCCTGGTGAAAAATTTACCAAAGAAACAATAATTAACATGGCAAGAAATATTGCTAGCCAACAAGAAAAATTTATAGAGCGTGGCGATTATGAAGATTAGAGAATTATTCGAAGCAGAAACTGACAAGCATGTTACCTTCTGCTTTGGAAGGTTCAATCCTCCTACTCTCGGACACAAGGAAGTTTTTAAGACAATGGCTGCACAGGGTGGTGACATGAAAATTTTTACCACAATGAGCAAGGACGCGAAAAAGAATCCTTTGGATTATTCTACCAAGATTGATTTTATAAGAAAAATACATCCCGAGTATGCTAACAATGTTGTAGAAGACAGCAACCTAAACACAATCACAAAGGTTGCAGAATATCTAAATGATCAAGGTTATACACACGCAACATTCGTTGGTGGCGATGATAGAAAAGATTTATATGATCAACTAGTATCATACAATGGAAAGACCGAAGGTAAGAAAGGTCCTCTAGATAATAAGTATAAGTTTGAAACGCTAGAATTTAAAAGTGCCGGAGCCAGAGAAGATGGTGCTGAAGGGGTTGAAGGTATCAGTGGAACACTGGCGAGAGGCGATGCTGCAAACAATGATTTGACAGCATTTACTAAACACACAGGAGCAGGCGAGCATGCTGAAGAATTATTTGCTGCTGTGAGAAAAGGAATGGGATTATCAGATGAACAACCAGAAGACGATCAAGGCTAGAGATCCTAACTGGAAGGACATGGAAGCATTGCGTAAGAGTGGTGCTGCAGGTGCTCATCGTGATAAGAAAAAAGAAATGAAACAGGGTAACGTCAAACACAAGGGGAAAACAATGGACGAATCAATTTATTCCAATGAGAAGCAAGGTGCTGAACTATCCAGGATAGGTCGCATCTTGATGGACAAAGCAATTACCACAAAGGACGATGCACTATCAAATGTGATGTCTAGGGTAGGTGATGAACTTACACGCTACGGTGCACCAGGTGGAGCGACCTCAATGCAGGAACTTGAGAAAAAAACAAAATTACCTCAAGAGAAAATTCTTAAACTAATGAAGTGGGCACAGTCGCAGAAAGACGATAGCCTTTCTAAGGTAAAAGATCCTAGCCCAAGCAACGATGACGACACGGAAGAAGAATCATACACTGCCGAGAATACCCCTATCGGACATACAGATGATGAGCGTAACATGATTCGCAAGGAACTTTACCAAATGGCAAAGTATGCCAAAGAGATGTTTGAAATGCTAGAAGACCTACCCGCTGACAGTGATTTCCCCCACTGGTGGCAGGCTAAGGTTGTTAACAGCCTTTCAATGATCAGCAAGGCAAAGCACTACTTGGAAAATGAACTAAATGTTCCAGATGTTGATGGCGACAGAACAGAAGAAGACATGCACGACAAGGACAACATGGGATTTTCCGATAAGGAAATCAAGATGGCCTTTGGTGTCCTAAACGATCCAAGATACAAGGGTGGTAACTATACGGGTGCAGTTAAAGTAATTAACAGCATCGCTCCTGGACTAGCAGATCATCCTAGTGTTAAGAAAGCACTACAAAGAACAAACGAAGCAGTATGTTCCGAATGTGGCAAGGCTCGCTTTACAGCATTACCAGAAGAAATGCAAAAGCAATACCACAGCGTCAATGAAGAAAAGCAAAAGGGCGTTGATGGCAAGGTATGCTGGAAAGGCTACAAGCGTATGGGCACAAAACAAAAGGGCGGCAAGACTGTAGACAACTGTGTTAAGATGTAATGGAACTAGAGGAACTGAAAAGACTTGCAGGAATCTATGAACGCCATGGCTGGAAAGCATATGACGGACCTAATCTATCGATCACAGGCACAGAAAAACAGTATCTAGAAAAGAAGCACAACATACAACCAGGTACCCCAGAATGGTTTAAGTTGTGGTTCTCACTACCAAAACTAACAGGTGAGAAACCAATAGGATGAGAGCGTATCAGTTCCTTACAGAAGAAAAGAAAGTAACCGTATATACGGATCCTTCCTATCAGGGCGCCACGCTGGATGACAACTATTGGAGCTCAAAGCCTTCACAAAAAATAGATTTTGATAAACTGGAACCATTTGAGCCTGAGTCAAAAATGAAGGCTAAAAAATCTGCAGACAACATGAAACGCTTCGTGGATAAGATCAAGGCTGGTGAAAAGATTAAACCTATCATTGTTACACCCAAGGATGGAAAGTATCTCATACTGGATGGACATCACAGATACTTTGCGGCAAGAATAGCAAAAGTAGATTCAATGGAAGCAGTTGTTGTTCCAGAAAAATTCGTAACATTTACCGATGAAGTTCCAGATGAAAGCGAACAACACCAACAACAGTATCACGAAGATATGTTCCAAGGACTTAATCCTAAATCAGAAATATATGTTGATATGGATGGTGTTCTTGCAGACTTCTTTGGAGAGTGGAAGAAGTTGGTAGGTAAGGACTGGAGAGAAATTGATAAGGACGAAATTGAACCAGCACTTAAAAAAATTAGAGACGAGGAAGACTTTTGGTTAAACATTCCTCTTACATCAAACGCAAAAAAATTAC
>Ga0181590_10001355_pt1 | contig 20768 bp, 9 predicted proteins | sample 071ome_34_FD_132446 | JGI IMG/M metagenome (GOLD analysis project Ga0181590, IMG submission 132446) | Coastal salt marsh microbial communities from the Groves Creek Marsh, Skidaway Island, Georgia - 071411BT metaG (megahit assembly) | ecosystem: Environmental > Aquatic > Marine > Intertidal zone...
GTGCCACGAAGGAAAGAAGTGCTCCAGAACTTGATAGTCTCTTGTGATTTGAGATTACCATAGAGCATCTCAAAGTCAGCATCAGAAGGCATTTGGAACATATACTTCACCATATTCTTATATGGAATTTGGTAAATGTCTGCCTTATCTTCATGGGATCCTGGTAAGAAACCAATCTCTCTGGTTGCTACAAGAGAGCGTACAAGGTAGATGCGCTCATATGGGGTATATTCATTTAAAACATCTCTAAGGGCATTATAGAGCGTTATAAAGGTCTTTCCTGTTCCTGCACATCCATAGGCAACTAAATGTTTTCCTTCTTTATATGAATCAAAAAGTTTTTTTTGATTATCAGTAAGTGGATCAATTTCGACCAAATAGTCAGAACTCAGCGGTTTTTTCCGCTTCATCTGCTTTGCCGTGAGTCCAACCCCAATTGGTTGCTCTGCAGACGCTCTTTTTCTTCTTGCCATACTAGATTTTTAGATTTTTTGCTCCTGGTGCTTTTGATGCTTTTGCAAGCACTTCATTCCATCCTGGATTCTTTGCAATTAGTTTATCTCTCCATTCACCAACATCGGTAGCCATCGGTGCAGTGGATGGATCGGACCAATCGCGTGTCCAGTCTGGGTTATCTTCTAACCACTGATTCCAGTCGTGAATACTCATCACAACTTCTTTTTGCTCACCAGTGGTTTTATTCACTACGGGATATGTTGCCATTGTTAGAAATTCAAGATAAAGATATTTAGACCCATTCCAGTGCTTCTGCAACTGTGGGGAATTGTTCGGTAAACACCTTCTTACACTCATTGGCAATATCCATGTGTTCTTTTTGAGTACCATTAGCAGATCTCAAAGAGATATAATGTGCCCATGAACGCACTGAACCGGACATGTAGATACGGGTAGGAGTTGCCAGAGGAAGAACAAAACGAGCACACTCTTTTGCCACGCCGTGAGAAAGAAGTTCCTTATAGAGACGCATACCCTCTGCAAAGTGCTCTTGAATCTTACCTTGAAGACCCAGTTTTTCATATTCACTAATATCATCAATAGAGTTCTGACGATTCTTGGTATCCTGACGACGAAGGTCTGGAACAGGAATATAATCAGAAATCAAGGAAGAATCAGCATAGCGTTGCGAAAATTCTTGATATGTAAATGAGCGGTGCCGGAGAATTTGAGCTGCGATACCACGATTTGTTTCAATCTCCAAAGTCATAAATGCCTGCTCAAACACACTCCAATGTTGGTGCTTGATACAATAACGCAAAAGTCCAGCATAGTTCTCATTCTCTTGATTTGCTGGATTAGAAACTCGTGCCACATATGCCATCGTCTTTTCGGCATCGGGCGTCACACTGATCAGTTTTACACTCATTTTTTGTTCCTCGTTAGTCTGGGTATCCATCATCATCTTCAAAGATCTCGTCGTAATCGTGTAATGTCGGATCTTTCTGATACGTCAAATAACTCTGTGTGTCAGAGTAAACTTCTGCTTTCAGAGAATCAACCAACAGTTCAAGATTACGGACAATCAGTTTTAGTTTTTCTTTGTCCATAGAATAGATTTCTCTCTACCCATTTTACACAAAAAAAGAGGGTTCGTCAAGAACCCTCTGAATCTTATTTACTTAGCAACTTGACCTCTGCATAGATTAGAAGAAAAAATGCGGCGGAAAAGGCAGTGAATGATCCTACCAGTGTTCCAATCATTTTGACTTCTCTCTGAAAAGGTTTTTCTCGAACTTGATTCCGCGATAGATCTCGCTGAACCACTGCTCTTGTTGCAGTTGCTTCAGTGTCTCACGACGCTCTTCAGTATCGTAAGATTGTCCACGGTAAACGACTTTAGACATTGTTCTACTCCAAAGAAATGAGATGGTTAATCCCGTTCCTTCAGTCGGCTTTTGCGTCCCTGTTATCAAAACATGCTGGATCAGTGTGCTCCATCCACTTAAGGATGATTTCAAACTTCTCAGAAGGAGTGAAGAGAGTAGAAGACTCCATTCCTTCCTTCAACCATTCATAGTCCTCACACCTAAGATGCATCTCAGGTGGAACATGCATGAATAGGACAGATAGCAATGATAACATAGGATGAACGATCCGTTCCGAGTCGGCTTACTTGCGTCCTCCTTTCGGGGGATGAACGTAAGGGTATTATACCCTTGATACTGTATATAGTCAAGAAGTTCTGTAACTTATGATACAAAACCCTACAAACCAAAAATTTTACCGGAGTTTTTTCCGACGATCTGGGAAATTACTTCTTCTTTTTGGAATCTGAAGGTTTATAACCCCACATCTTAGGATTAATTGTCCCCTCTGTCCATTTTAATCCTCTTACATCACGATACTTATCCCAATAATGATCAAAGATATCAGATTGAAGTCCTTGGACAACATCATATTTTTGCTGCTCATTATCACCATAAGTCACCAAATAAGAATCTCTTGGAAGACTCCTGTCATCAGCAGCAATTGGGTCACAATTTGTATGGATAATATTGATACCCTTTCCCATCAGGAACGACCACCCCACTTAATATCAGGATATGCTTCTGAAACAATTTCCTGCGTAATGTTATACATATCAGAAAGTTTTTTATCTTTCACAAGACACATAATCTCGGCTTCAAGAGGATGAAGACCCTCAAGAAGATTAATAAACATAGATTCCCTACGAAGACTCTTCAGAGCAGGATTACCACCTTTGACGAAGTGATAAAACTTTTTAAATTCCCTACGAATCGTCGTTCGTCCTTGTTGGTCACTAACACCAAGAGAAAAAGATCCAGTCTCGTGCATACGACGAATCTCTTCCGTCAACTTTGTGCTTAAAGTTCCACTTTGTGTCGTCTGTTCATCATATTGAGAATAAGGTACATCCCCAGGTGGGAGAGCAGACACCACACTTTCATCAAAATTCCAAATCAAGATAGTCTTGAGAGGAACTTCCTCATATTTTTTGAGTGCGGCAATTTTCTTTGCCTTAGTTTTTTGTTTGGAAACAACATCCAAAATTTCAAAAACAAAAGGATTTTTTGGAAGATTGGGAAGAGTCTGTGATGGACCTTTAACAACTTCCGCCTTTGGTTTACTCGTCGTCTTCGTCGTCGTTGATTTCGTAGTCATGATAGTTCTCAAAGTTAAATGCAATCACCTCATCTGGTATCAAGTTTCCTTGATTGTCAAACATTTCGGGGTGAGGTCTTGGTACTTCCCGATAGTTCATCATGTATTCTCTAGCAGTCCACCCAATCACAAGTCCCACTACAAGAAATAGAATAGTCAAAAATGAACCAAAGACTAGACTAACTGCTAACATTTTTCTTTCTCCTGGGAATTACTTTTCTCTTCCTTGATTTAAAGGAAAATTCGAAATAGATAGTAACTTCCCTGTTCAGAAAGCAAACCATCTTTTCGAAGATGATGTGAAATGGATAAGTCTGCTCTCTTTTACCTCCATTAAGTAGAAACTCAATACCACGATTTCTGTGGTTATCTGGTTTATTTATGTTAGGACTTGATGACTTGTTGCTCTTTGAGGAATTTGATCGTGTCAACAGAACCTCCCAATTTTTTATTGTCACATATTACCTGAGGGAATGTAGAACCTTTCCCAAACTCGGCATAGAACTCTTCTTTTGTAAAGTGCTCATCAAGATTATAGACCACATAATTGCTGTTTGTCAATTCCAATACCTGCTTGACCTTATAGCAATAGGGACAGTTGTCTTTCGAATATACAGTAAAGTTCATAAGAGATTAATAAGATTTACAATAATTTATATAAAAGGGGGGATGGTATTATCCTCATTATTATAACACCTTTTCCCCGCAAAAAGAGTATTCAGTTCCAAAGATACTAGGGTGATGAAGACTCTGGTGTTGGATCTGATTGAATTTGTGGAGCAACGATAATGTCCTCAGAATCTTGCTCAGTTATTAACTCTGATGGAGGAGATTCATTTATATACCCAATAACAGTGTTTGGAAGTTCTGGTGTGAGATAAGTAGGATTTTTAATATTTTCTATGTATTTTTCATGATATATTTCATATTCATACTTTGTTTCATCGGAATCATCATTGACAATTTGATATTTTACCAATTTATCAAAAACCCATTGAAGAACTTGTGATTTTGTCAACTCATCAAATGGAATAAAATTATCTATATGATGTATATCTAAATCTACAAATGATAAAGTTTTTATTTGTAAAATTTTAGGATCTTCTTCATCATATGAATATAATTCAAAAAATACTCGATAAACAGTCCCTTCATTATCAAGAAACTTAAGGACAGAATTAATTGACCAGTCGTGTGTAATAGACATATTTAATCTTTTTTAGTATTTATTTTTAATCCAATCCAGAAATGTAAATATTTCCAGTAGTACTTATAGCTGCTACAGACGCATTTGTAGAAATGCCAATAGTACTTATTCCTATACCAGTAACTCCAACTAAATCAGAATCTCCCATTTTACCAGAATACCACTTATTAATATTATCTTGACGTGCATATGCATAGTATCCATTACTAGCAATACCAACAACATAAGATCCGATTCCAACTATCTTATTAATCTGGTTTCCTGCAAATGGATCTGGACTATAAACTCTTGTTAGTCCTGCCCCATAAGTTGGATATCCAGTTGTTCCATCAACACCAGTGAATGTTGAATAATGAACTACATATTCTACATAAGGATCAGTGGTTGGATCGTATGCAGAACTTGGTGGTGTGAAGGCTGCACCACCAGTAACATTATACCTAGAATGTCCTGAGGTTACTACCAAATCAGAAATATATCCAGATGCATATTGACCTGATGTATGAGCAGAAGACCCAATATGTAAAGATGCATCACTAGGTCCACTTGCAGTAAAGGAACAATCTAAAACTCCATCTCTATAATAGTAAGTTGTTGCTCCAGACCTAATAATTGCATAATGAACCCATTGATTTGCAGTAAAGGGAGCTCCTCCACATCCACCGTAGAAATTATCACTCCTAAGCATAAATCCATTATTATAGACATTATACTCGAAGAAAGTACTACCTCCAGTATAATATCCCCAGAATTCAAAACAGAAATCACCACTACCATTAGCATACTTAAATCCATCAAGTGTTACTTTCATATTAACAGAACCAGTTAAATCTAAACTAGTTGGTTGGAACTTAGTTTGTGTAGATGATAATGTAGGAGCATTTCCGTAAGAAGAAAGATATGGAGTATTTTCAGTATATGAATCGGTATATGGAAATAGAGCTGAGGAGATTCCGAGCGTATCATCAGTTGTATGGATAATTCCATTTGATAATCCTATCATATTCACAGTTCCAATTCCACCAACTGCAGTTACAGTAGAACTAGAAGGAATACTAGTTAAGTTAGAAACCCTTCCAAATTTATCATATACTGGAGTTGAACCAGCTGTACCAGAGAATGATGCTGCTACGGCAACATTTGAAGAATCAGGATCTGATAGTACATCAACAAAAGATGTTGGTGGAGTAAATGTGTTTCCTACTCCTGATCCTGAGGAATTGTATTTTGCTTTACTGTAGATCCTAAAATCTTGAATATATCCATAATATACATTAGCAGTTTCTTGATAACTACTGATCAAAAGTGGTCTATCTCCAGAATATGTTGGACTTGATGTAAATGTAGTTACACCAACACCATCTTTATAAAGTCTAAAGGTACTGCCAATCTTTTCTACTGCCAGGTGGACCCAAGTATTAGTTGAGACGGCGCCCCACGAGTTTCCGTTGGAAACATTCCAAGAACCTGAGGCAGTTGTAGAATAATAGTACCAGGTCCCAGAACTCCAATAAAAAAGTTGGTCTGAATATCCATTGTAATAACTACCGACCGTTACAACATATCGACCGCTAGCGGAATCTGAAGAATTAAACCAACCTTCAATGGTAAAATCACCAGACCCAATATTAGCAAGAGGATTATTAGTAATTTTTAATGTACCTGCATTATTGAAGAATACGCTAGATCCACCATATGCCGAAGAAGCAGCAGAAACGGCAATACCACCAGAAACAACATCAAAATCTACATCAGTCAGAGACGTTGAAGCATATCCAACCGTATAGGTGGAAAAATCTGTAGTTATTCCAACTAAACTATCACTTCCAGTTAAAATAATTTTTCCAGATGAAGAAATTCCTACAGATGTAATATTACCTGCCGTTACTTCACTTAGACTAGAAGACTCCCAATCCACACCATTTGTGGAGATTCCTGACGTTCCAGTCGAATCAAACAAAACATATTTACCACCAGTATAAATTCCAGAAGTAATATTGTTTGTACCAAAAATATTATAAATTACTGTTCCTATTCCACTTGATGTTAGATTGTTGACTGATTTATATGATTCTCTCTTGAAATTACGAATATTTTCTAAGTTCGTTCCAAATCCAACAAATCCTCTATCACCGTATAAAACATATCCATCTGGTCCTTTTAGTGTTCCATTTAAAGGTTTATGGGTGTAAATTACATCGGTCGATGAATATTGATTAGTAATAGAATCTCCATATTCATAATATGGAACTTCATTCAATAATGCTCCTGTTGTTCCAACTCCAGCTTGAGCAAAAACAAGTCCAGTAACATCATATGTAAAATCAGTATTTGGAGATGCATATTGAAGTCCACCAGTACTCCACAAGTATCTTGAATCAATAGAGAATCTATAATATGTCGATGTGTCCAGTGATTCTGTGGTATATGTATCTTCAACTCCAGCAAGTGTTGCTGCCATATCATCAAAGGAAAATTCCATGCTATTGGTCCAAAGATTATTACCGACTAATTTAAATGTATGAATACCAACAACAGCAGGTTTAAAATATCCTTCTATTCTAGCACTTTTTATCCATGGACCTCTTCCAGTTTGTTGTTGAGAAATTTGATCATACAATAGATATGGACTAGTGCTAATTGGAAATTGCAAACTATGGACATAGGATTTTCCAGAGAAAGCCCTATCAGTAACTCCAAATCCAGGAACACTACGGTATCTATCATCCATAAACTGTCTTTGAGTTTGTGTATCATTATATACTGTATTAAATCCAATATCTTGAATAAGAATATCCTTTCCTAAAGAATTTCTATTTTGTGGTTGTTGACTTGTAATTATAAAAGCATCTTTATCAGGATCGTATTGAATATCCTTAAACTTCTTAGATGAGAATGATGTCAATTTCATATTATCATCAATATTAAGCAAATCTGTTGTAATTCCTATTCTATAATAACTTGATCCTGTTGCAACAGATCCAATAAGAATCCACTTATTATCTTCATATTTAATTTTGTTTATAGTTTTTCCAGTTTCACCAAGCAAACCAAAGAATCTTTGACCAATACTAGTCCAATTATATGGAGTCGTTGTTCCTAATCCAACATTTGGCATTCCTTTTGCATAATATGTGCTGTATAAGTTACTCCATCCAGCATAAGTATAACCATACCTATCATTACGCAACCATTCTTGTGTATTAGGATTATATGCGATAGTGTATCCACCATTTAATGGGGACGTATAAACATTACCGCTGTTGGGACGAATCAAACTATTTCCAGCCCAAGATTTTCTAAACTCATCTGCACCAGAGTCTTCAGAAAATAGAGTGACACTACCTGGAGCAGTGGTAACAATTGTAGACCCAATCGAAACAATATCATAAAATTGAGTATTGTTTGGTGTAAAGAAACTAGTTATTCCTGAGGGAGTTCTTGAACTAAGGTTGGCTCTTCCTCTTCTAGAAGCTACATCCCAATAATTTCCATCAGAAGAAACTCCGACAAAACCATAATCCCCAAGAGCTACAAATTTATTATCAAATTTGTGAAGTTGTACTATATTTCCAGTAACAACAGAACTTAAATTTAAAGGATAAAAATAATCTTCTGCTCCATATGAATGATATGTGAGATCTCCATTAAAGTTTGACAATAAAGCCAAATTTTTATAATTAGAATCCCCATAGGCAACTTGAGAGGATGTAGGAACACTTGTATATCTTTTTGTTCTATAGTAATTATGTGTATTAGATCCTTCTGAACCAGTAAATGTTGCTGCTATACTTACAAAGTTTTTTAAAGAATCAGTTTCAATGTCATATTGAGAACTTGGGGGAGAAAAAGTAGAACCTTCAAAGGCAGATGGATATTTACATGTACCAGCATAAGATACAAAGTCTGAAACATAAGCTTGTGTGCCTGCACTAAAGCTATATATTGGAAGTCCGCCACCACCTATGTAGACTCTTTTTGGATAAACTTGTATAATTCTTTGACCTAGGTTAAACGTGCTAATTCCAACACCATCAATAGACCAAACGGCATCATTTCCATCATATTGGAGACAATAATGATTCCAAGAACCAGTTGCAAAAGCAGGAATCGTCTTCGTGGAGTATGGGGTTTGACCTGCGTTTAAATATGAATAATTAGATCCAAATAAAATAAGTCCATTTCTAATTTGAATACCATCTATAAATCCACCAGTATTGCCCTGATATCTCCCACCATATGTAATGATAGCACCTACAGTGTCAAAATAAGCCCAAAATTCTATCGTATATTTTCCATTGAGAGAACATGGCTCTGATGTAGATGGAAAATTGACATTTGTGTTGCTTTTGACGCTAAGACTTCCATTTCCCCATTTATCTATACTTGGAGAAGCTGTAATTGTAGATACACCAGGATTGGTTAGTAATCCCGTGTTTATTCCAACCGTAAATCCATATCCAACAGCACCATTATATATTTTAAAATCTTCGATTGATCCTGTTAGGTAATTTACTTTGTTATAATCACAACCAAGATAAGCGGGATTAGATGGAGTAGCAGAAGTCCAATATGAAATACTATCAGCTGCCAATTGTCCTTCTTGAACACCATTTAAGTACAATGCTGTTGCATTTTCATCTCTTTGAATGCATACATGATTCCAAGTTCCGCCAGTAATTGTAGTAACACCAACTATGATAGCTCCATCTTGTACATCATATCCACTACTATTACTATAAACACTATAATTCAAAAATCCATTTGTATCTATAAAAATTCTAGAATAAAATCCATTAGTAGCTGGTCTACTATCCCAAATAGTTTGTTTTGTATTTGCATCTGTTTCCAAGTAGAACCAAAATTCCATAGAAAAATCATCTTCAGGTCCTCTAGAAATTTTATTTCCTCTGTTGTCGGTAAAGGTTAAGTAATTATTTCCATTAAATGCAACGGATGATTGATTAAACTTTGATGTAGTTCCAAATCCAACTTGAGGGTAGTATGCAGTATAAGTAGATACGGGTTGATTCCAAAAACCACTACTATAAGTAGTTAATCCGGAATTAACTCCTGTTCTTTTTCCATAATGTTGATATGAAAGTAAATCATTATATCCATCTCCAACATTAAAGTTGGCAAGTATTTTTAATTTTTCATCAGTAGAATCACCAGAAATTGTCAATGTAGACGTTGGAGGTGTAAAATTGGTAGAATATCCTGCATTATATCCATTATAAACTCTCAGTCCATTCATAAATCCATTTAGTTTGGATGCATAGTTATATTGAGCACCTACAATTGCACCAAATCCTCCAGATGACCGTGCTGTTGGGTGATATGTAAAATAATCATTATCATCAACATAACTACTACCATCTTGTGTTCCATCCAAGAACATTTTAGTAACGCCATTCGTCCTTGCAACGGCAATATGATACCATTGACCAGTACTTAAAGTTGATCCAGTGATTCTTGCTGCGGAGTTGACATAATAGGTCAAGACACCAGAATTTGTATAAATCACTGGATAAAATCCATTTGCATTTGGACGTTGATCCCACAACACAACAGTTCCAACAGTATTAAAGTATACCCAAAATTCTATTGAAAAATCACGAGTTGAAAAATCTAAATCATCTGGTTGTGGGTAAATTGATAAGTAAGAATTCCCATCAAATTTTATCGATGAAGATCCTATTTTAGACGTTGTACCAATACCAACGACTCTATTGCTATAAAAGACATTGGTATTGAGTGTATTTCCATATCCAATTGGATTTGATATAACTCTAGTGCTTATTCCAACATGTTTACTGCAAGCATATGCAAAAGTATCAACTCCATTCACATCTTTTACATCCATTCCTCTAACTGAATGTACATATGAGGTGACTAAAAGTGCAGATGGTGGTGTGGTATTAAGCAATTCGACCCAATTATCCTTATCATTTTGTGAGTTTTGTTGAGGATAATACTTCGCATAACCTTTATAAACCTGGAAATCTTGAATGTATCCATTAAGAGCATTTGATCCATTCCAATAGTTTCCAATTCGCATTCCAGGTCCATCATAACTACCAGAATCACTATAAACACCCTGAATTTTTCCATTCTGGTAGAGACGTGTAATACCATCCTTTCTACAGAGTGCTACATGATTCCACTTGTTTAGATTACTTCTACCTTGTAAATCGTATCTTGGGTCTGTTGTGATTCCAAGAGAATCATTAGATCCAAAAGAAGCACCTCCAATATTCTGTCCGTAGATTCTATATCCACCATTTAAATAGAAACCAAGCGTAGCTCCAGATGCGGCAATACTATGAATATTAGGTCTTATTCTTGTATTATTGTCAACTCTTCCATCAAATAAATATTCAGTCCCAGAAGTGTCTGTAGTATTCTTATAATAGAAACATTCAATTGTATAATCTTCTTTTCCAAAATAAAACGCAGTCGTTGCTGTTCCAGTGATAGCAGAAGTTGTACCATTAAAGAGTGCTATACCCCTTTGAGCATTTGCTTCATAAGCAATATTTGTAGTACCTACTGGGGTGTCTTCAAATGTTGATGAAATAACAACGTATGAATTATTTGGGTCTGTATTGATATCATATTGAGATGTTGGAACCTGAATTGTGTTGCCAGCACCAATAGCATAATTAGCAACACCTTTCCATACAACCAAATCATCAAGATTTGCATTCATATTATAAGAGTTTGAAAATACAAAATCTCCCATGACAATGGTGGATGAGACATAATTATTAGAATCACTATAACTCGATCCCTCTTGAGTTCCATCAACAAATAATCTTGTAACTCCTGAATTTCTTTGAATACAAATATGATGCCATCCACTCGCAACTGTCATATTTGTGGTGCCAGTAATTCTGTCTCCACTTGACACAAAATATCTCACCGGTCCCTGATTATAAGAATAAATCGTTGGATAAGCACCATTTGTTCCTGCTGGTCTTTGGTCGTATATTGCGTTATAACTATTTTGACCCGACCCTTGAGCATGGTAGAAGAATGAAATAGTAAAATCATCCGTTTCAAATGCATTAGATGGTCCAGTTAATCTACTATTAGAAGCACCAGTAAATCTAACACTTGATGTACCAAACTTATAAGTGCTGATTCCGATGGTAGTAGCGGATCCAGCGTTACCATAAAGTGTACTTGTAATTACAGTAGACCCAATACCAGCATTAACATCGTGAAGATAAGTTGCAATACCGGCACTATTTGTTGCGTTTCTATCAGTACTTACAGATGTATTTGTTAGTATTGTTGCTGTGGTTCCAATACCAGCAGATAACTCATAAGTATTAACATAGGTTAATGAATTTTCTGGATTTACAGTATTCAGTTGTGCTGAGAATGTAAGATACTGGAAGTAATCAGCAAGTTTTGGTGGAGTAAAGTTCTCTGTATACTTTGCGTATCCTTTGTAGATACGAAGGTCATTCATGTAACCATTAACATCTCCGCCTGTTCCATTAAAACTTCCAATTCTCAAATCCCCACTTGCATTTCCAAAAGTAAATGTGCTTGATGCTGTCTGTTTTAGCACACCATCCAAAAATATTCTACAATCGTCTGATGAATCTCTTGTTACAGCAACATGATACCATCTTCCAGTTGTAACCGAATTATTTCCTGTATTTACAACATTTGAACTACCATTCCATAAACTAAAATAATTATTACTAGCATTTAGATATATTTGTCCCTTATTACCTCCAGATTGTGAAAAAGTAATCGGTGATGGATGTTGACTATCTAAAACAATTGTGTTTAGATATATCCAAAACTCTACAGTAAATTCACCATCTAATGTAAAATCTGTACTTGCTGGTATTGTTAGATTTTGACTTACCCCACTAAAAGAAGCACTAGAACCATAATACTTACTGACTGTGGTTGCGATTCCAACACTATTATTATTTGTTACAGTCTTATTAAAAGAACTTCCATTATAAGAAGTCATGATACCAGAAATATCATTGACATCTCTAGCAGTATTCAAAGGGAGACATAATACAAGACTATCTGGTTCTAATGAGTTATTTGGATTAACTGGAATCGAAACTCTGTCAATATTAACATATGGATTCTCAGTTGCAAATATACTTCCATTAGTATATCCAGAAAAATATTTACCAGATGTAGAAATTCCAGACACCATATATGAGGCACCGGAACAGTTAATGGGTGACGATGGATTCCCAAAACCAGAAGAATACCAGTCTTCACCATCATAGGATACTTCTACATATGAACGATTAGTTGTATTATACTTACCCAAAACATAATAATCGGTGCTTCCTACTCCAGAATAAACATAAGAAGTATAATTATTAAAGATTGAGTTTTCAGTTTCATGATCTGCTGCTTTCCATGATGTGCCACCATCAGTTGAAATTGCTACGGAATTATGTGTATATGCAGATTGACCACCCCAATCATAAGCAATTACCCATTTATCTTTTCCAGCATTATAAGATGATGCTACTGGTGAATAGTACGCATAATAATTTGTATTTCCACCTTTTAAGTATCCATTATATAAAACTGACATATCTGGCTTCTGGAATGTGGCAGTATTGTCTTCTTGAGAACCAGAAACCATCGCAGAAGTATAACCAAAAGATGAAACTCTTTGAACACCACCATGACCCAAATTTGTATATGTTACAAAATCTGTTGTAATTGCAACTCTAGATATTCCAGTTCCCGAATTGTAGTGTGCCGTGATAATATTCTTATTACCTGGACCAGCAGAAATATGATTTGGAGAATATACTGTAAAATAATCTTTAATTTTTATTGGCTTACCGTCGGGTTCTTTAAACTCAGTCCACTTCATTCCAATATTACTATCCAAAGAAAATGAAGTGCTGGTACTAAAAGCTACTGGTTGATAAAAATAGTTCGTTCTACCACCATATCCCTTCATTGCTACAACTTTATCAGTTAGAGCAATTCCCGCAACTGGTGCATATGAATAAGAAAGTCCTGTTAAATTACTAGGATAAGGATCTACCTGTTCGCCAAAAATTCTATAATAATCGGAATCTGATACTTGTTGCCAACCTTCCGCATTAGTAATATTATCAGTAAATAAAATATTTCCAAGGTTTGGAAGATACCATTTAGAGTCTTCTTGATTAAAAATTATTTTGTAATTATTATCATCAGGTTGCCATGTAGCAAGACTTGAATTTTTATCAAAAGTTGAAACTGCTGGCTTAGAAGAAACTCTACTTCTACCAAATCTTGCATTAGTCCAGTTAACCAAGTCACTAGAGTATGCAAGACGACTTGCTCCAGCCACAACATAGAGTCCTTGACCATACTCTATAGACCAGATTCTAGCGGACCCCCAATTAATACTAGATACATTTAATCCAGCAGTTACTTCAGTAAATTGGTCTCCATTACTACTATAATATAATTTTCCATCATTTGTTCCTGCTAACAAAATTCCATTTTTATTTTCTACACAAGTAAAATTACCATCAATTACAGATGGTGATTCAATCATCAAATTATCAGTAGAATTAAAGGTTTTATAAAGACCTATTCCAGATGCTATGTAAAGTCTTGCATTAAAAATAGTTGCATCATTAATTACAACCGAACTAATAGTTGAAATGCCAGATAAGGCGTCACTATAACTACTATTGGCCCCCAGTTTTCTGAAATTACGTAGTCTATTATCTACATTGTTAAAAGAACTACCTTTAATGCTCATATTTTAATCTCTCTATTGACTATCTGCGATTGAAAGGATACCCCTTATATTTAGTCCACCGTCAGAAGAAACAAATTGAATAACATCAGTTCCAGAAGAAGTTAGAGTAGGAGCAACACCACCAGGCCACTTAATTGCAGAGTCCCAAGTCACAGTATATGCACCACCATTAGTTAATTCTAAAGTACCGAACCATGCCTTGTCTGTCTGCAATCCACTGAATGATATTGTATAATTTCCAGTAGCAGTATATCTAAAGTAATTATATCCTCCGTTGAGTACAGTAGCCCCATTAGCAGAACCGCTATCAACACTAGAAATTTGTGATTGTACTGTAAGTCCTCCACTAATATTCAGAGTTCCAAAATCAGCAACAGGAACATCAAGAGCAGATGCTGACAGTTTTCCAGCAACTTTGGTATCACTTTCAATATCGAAAGAAGCACTCTTGAGAGCAAACTGTAAGATTCCATAATATCGTGCATTACTAATATTAATATAAAGTTTATCATTAGCAGGACTTATGAACAAACTTGGGGCATTTTGAGTAAAATAAGTTCCTTCTAGATAATTATCACCATATCCATATCGTTTATCAGTGGATCTATATGTACTAACACGTCCACCAGATTTTGCAGAATATAACATATATGGAACTGAGAGGTCCCATTCATATATTCCAAAATAAGGTGGACTATTGTACATAGAAGTTTTATACATCTTTGTACCATCAGAATTAAATACAAAGTCCCACGTATTATTACCCCAGTATAAATTTTCATCATAAGAATAATCTAACCATACTGCATCATTATACATAGTATCAATTTCCCAAGGTGTTGAGAGTTGATATGTATGCAGTCTATCATTACTATTGTCTACAAATGTAAGTTCGGTTCCACTAGGATTAAATACCATTCCAGTTGGAGAATTTACATTACGATTACTATTAGACGCTCGGTATCCTTTTGTTTTGGTCGGTTTCGCAGAACTTATATCCCAGTTACGAGATAAGTCAAATTGGAACAGAGTGTAAGTAGCTTGATAATTAGCAATATACATTCTTGTACCATCTCTTCCAAACTCAAGTGTATAATCATTTGCGTTACCATTCGTAATGGCGTTTAGGTAAACCTCAGAGTGTCTTGCAGCAGTTGAAATTTCCCATGGTGTAGACAACTTATACTGAATAACAGTATCATTAGGGTTATCTAATACGTACATCCACTCACCATCAGGATTAAACCTAACCTCAGATGGAAGAGTACTAGTTGTTTGGAAATATGTGCTGACACCAGAGTGTGTCTCAATATCCCAAGCAGTAGAAAGATCATACTGCGCTACTCTATCATTTGTGGACCCAACAACATACATTTTAGTACCATCAGGTTTAAATGTAAGTCCAGTAATGGCAGTATCAGTAACAGTAGTTGATATTCCTGCATTAGTTGCATATCTAATATCGTATGCACGCGAGTATGGAATTTCTAATTGATATACTTTATCGTTTTGGTTTCCACCAAAGTATACCTTAGTACCATTATTATTCCATGATACACCTCTTGGATCATTATCTATTGCATTAATGTACCAATCTCTGGATACCTCTCTTGCAGTAGAAAGATCCCAAGGTGTTTCCATTTCATATGGATAGAGGGCGTAATCAGTATCATTCAAAACATAGAATCTCTTTCCATCAGCAGCAATTCTGATACTCCTAGGATCGTTTACGTCATTACCAGTATCAAAGGTTCCTACTATGAATTCATGTGTTAAAGTTTTAGTTCCAATATTCCATGGTGAAGATAATGTATATTCATGAATACTAGAAGTTGTATATGATCCATCATAATTAGTCAGATACATCTTTGTACCATCAGGTTTGAATTCAATTCCAGTGTAATTGTCACCAAGATCATAAGCCTGATCATAAGTAGCGGTGCTTATTTCCCAAGGTGTTGTTAAAGTATACTCATGAATGTCTTGATCTGTATCATTATCTTCAACAACATATAGTTTTAATCCATCTGGTCTAATGTAGAATTTGTTGTCGTTAGTATTATCATCACTTCCAGTTTCATAAGTATCTAACCATCCCTGTACATTTTGTGCGGAGGAAAGATTATATGCAGTTGACAATCCAATTGCACCAAATCCATTAAGATTTGAATTCCAGGTAAACAGAAGTTTATTTCCATCAGAACTCATAAAGATGTCATCTGGAGTGTTACTAAACTGAGAAGGTGTGGAAATACTAGTTGTCAGAGAAGCAGTTCCGACATCTGCAGGTGTTGATAATGTATACTGATAAATCTTATCATTCTGTTGTCCGAGAACATACATCTCACTATTATCATTATTAAATGTAAGTCCAACAGGTGTATTATCCTCACTAGTGACACTAAATGATGTAGTTAGAGATGCGGTACTTACGTTCCATGGAGTAGATAGAGTGTACTGTTGCACAGCATCTGCAGAGTATCCAACCAGATACATGGTTGTACCAGCACCAGTAATATGAACGGCAGAAAGATTAGTGTCTTCAGAAGATGCATCAAAACTGGTTGTAAATCCTATACTCAGGATATTCCAAGGATCTGTAGCATCATACTGATAAACGTAGTTTGTAGATTCATCGGTAATGTAGAACTTAGTACCTTCATCATTTACAAACAATCCAGATGGAGTAGTCAGTTCAGTTAAATCATCAGTTTGTCTCCATGTATATTTTGCAGTTCTGATATCAAATGGTGTTGATAATTTAAACTCATACAGAGCATCAGATGTATTACCCAACATGATAACCTTATCACCAGTTGGACTATAAACAGAACTCTGTGCTACGGTATCAATAGGTGTTACACTATAAACTTCATTATCTCTAGAAATTGTTTCAGGACTTAATTTATTCTTATTAGATATTTTTCTAATATCAGCAGTTCCGTGTACAACTAAAGATTCTTGCTCAGGATATTCACTTCTTCCAATAGAAACTTTTCTAAGGTTAGAAGTATCTGCTTCCAATAAGTTAGAACGTAGTCTTCCATTAACAGAAACTTCACCATTTAAATCTATTTCACCAGTAATAGTTGTCTTTTCATGAGGTATCTTGTAATTAAATATGTAAGCATCAATTGAGAAAGCAAGTTCTGTATCACCTTTGATAAGTCGCATTCCATTGAATATATTTGACTGAGCAAATTCATTTGGATAATTAACAAATTGATTTGTAGTTACTCTAGCACCATGAAGTTTGTATGGAGATGCTAATTTAAACTCATGAACTCCTTGCTGATAAGTGCTACCTGTTATTTGTGCGTACAAGTATCTACCATCAGCACTAAGAGACATTGCGTATACCGCAGTACCAATAGAGGTGGTATAATCATTAAGAATGTCAATATAACCTCTGTTCATTACACGAGCAGAAGAAATATCATTCACTCTTGACATCTCAAGTTTCCATAATCTATCAAGAGTTGATATGGTTGTGATGAAGACTGTGGAATCATCTTTATAATAGATTCCAGTTGCATAAGATTCAGCATCAAAATGATCATCAATCCTAAGGAATTTTACTGTACTAGCATCAAATGCTAATGCTGTAGATACATCCCAAGCAGTTTGAAGTTCGTACTGCAATAGATTAGCATTATATTCACCAGTCAAATACAATATCTTACCATCAGTACTGAACTCAAACACTGTTGGGGTATACTCGGCCAGAGGACCCCAATATTGATAGGATGTTGAAGCAGGTGTGTATCTGGTGTTAAGTAATTTTTCGTGAGTAGCAGTTGATATATCCCAAGCAGAAGATAGTGAATATTGATAGAGATATCCAGTATCTCTACCAGCAATATACATCTTGGTTCCGTCTGACTTAAACTTAACATCACGGGGATCATAGTCAGTGGAGGTTCCTGGTCTATGAGTATCAAAACTGGTTGAAGAAGTTATTGATGTAACATCCCATGCAGTACCTAAAACATATTCCTTGACTTGATGGTTGGTTTCATCAGTAACATAAAGTTTTAATCCATCAGATTTAAAGGTTAATCCACATGGTATATAATCAACTTGATATTCACCAGCATATTCATAATCAACAGGATCCCATGCCTTTCCAAGCATGTCACGCTGAACAATCTTATATGAAGGATTAGCATTGTTTTGGACTGAATAGTAATATCTCAATCCATTTGGTCTAAATGTAATTCCAAACGTATCTGGATTGGTGTTATTAAATTCACGATTATTCAGTTGTACGCAATCACCAGCGAATTTTAAAGTATTGATAGACCATGGTTCTTTAAAGTCAAATTCTAGGATATAAGTAGATCCACCAATATATAATTTACGTCCGTCTTTGCTAATATCCAGAGTTCTTCCAATATCAGCATTTAAGAAGAAATTGCCATAATCAAAAGATCCAACTTTGCTTAATGATTTAATATCCCATGGAACAGAAGCATCAAATTCATGTACTATATCGGTGTTGGTAGTACCACCAGAGAGAACATATAATTTAGTTCCATCATATTTCCATTTTACAGAATCAACATTATAAAGAGCAAAGTTATAGTTTGTATAAACTCGTGTCAGATTTGAATATGAGTTGAAATCCCATGGAATAGAAAGATCCGCTTGATATAAAACGTTACCACTATTGGAGTAGGTTAATTTAGTTCCATCAGCACTAAAGTCAAATCCATAGAGATAAGATACATAATCATCTTCAGAATCAGTTATTTTACGATTACTGACATTGGTAAGTTTTGCAGTTGATATATCCCATGCAGTTGACAAATCAAATCTAGTTACATATTGAGTAATTTGATCGAGTACAAAGAGGTAATCTCCATAAGTAGAGAAATGAATAGTACATCTTTGTCCTAGGTCATAATCACCTACAAACGGTTCAAGATTGAGAACTTTTCCGGTATATTTTACGGTAGTTATATCCCATGGAGTTGCAAATTCCCACTCGTAAACTCCCATATTATATGGTGTAATTTCCCCAAAAGTATTAGAGATGCTAATCTCAACCGTCCATAACTTCTTACCATCAGATTTTATTACTACATCCCCAGGTACATTAATATCTGCTGCAGCGTTAGTACCAGTTTCTTTTGAAAGAGTTGCAGTACTTACATCCCAATCAGTGGATAAAGAATACTGATAGATTTTATCATTCTGGTTGCCAAGAAGATACATCGTATCTCCACCAGTGCTAAATCCAACAGATACTGGTACATTATCTTCGGTCGTTGTTTGGAAACTAGTTGTAAATCCAGCAGTATTTAATTCCCATGGTGTAGATAAAGTGTATTGATATACACCCTCATATCCAGTACCTTGATCGTTAGTAACATAGAAGTAATCACCACCAGTACTAAATCCAATAGATTGTACAGATCCGTCACCAGAAGTACCACTTCCCTCTCTGAATTGCAATCCATCATATGGATGTGCTGTCGTTAAATCCCATGGTGTATCAAGTTTCCATTGATAGATAACACCTTCATCCTCGCTACTGCCAAGGGTGGCAACGTACATATATCTTCCATCATCATTAAATTTTAACCCACTCCATGTTACATTGGGATCATATCTTCCAAATAGTGCATAATTTAAATGTACACGTTGAGCATCACTATATGCATCACCAATGTTATTACCATTAGCACTAATATATGGAAGATTTGCATTACCAGCAACAGTTAAATCATCATATAGAGATGAAGTAGTACCAATTCCAAGATTTGCAAATGTAGATCTCCCTTCAACATCTATTGCATTATTAAATTTAGATCTACCATATACTTCTAAACCATCAGCAATAATATTCTTTTTCCAATCAAATTTAATCTCAGTTAATGAAACGTTAGTATCGTCAGAAACAATAATCCCATCTTCATCTTTTGTTAGGATGAATCCCCGTGGACCGTCAACATACTCAGAAATTTTAAAAGTATCAGCAACAACTGCTGTAATTGGACTCCATCGTTCAGCACATTCCCATTTTACTATCCAAGATTGATTATTATTGCCATTATAATAGAAGACATATAATCCATATCCATCAGCAGAAAACTCTGATGCATATACATTAGTCAAATATACTGGATCCTTATGATATGACGAAAGATTATCAAGTCCAATCTGTTTCGCATGAGTATAGTAGGTAGCAGTAGTAACATCCCATGGAGTCGATAACTCGAGTTGCCAAAGAACGTCTTTCTGATATCCAAGAATAAACATTCTTGTTCCTTCTGGATTAAATCTTATTCCACTCGGGGTTTGATCAAACCCTCCCACATAAAAATACTTACTATATGTTGCACTTGATACATTATCTTTTATGGAAAGATCATATTGGTAAACTACATCATTAGTTTGTCCAACAACATACATCGAATATCCATCATTTCCAATCACAACATCCCAACATTGTGTCTCTTGTGATGCAAATGGATGGTCGGTATCTGCACCAACATTAAACGTTGTAGTGAGTCCAGCACTAGCAATGTTAAATGCTGTGGTAAGTCCATACTGATATACAGTATCATTGGTATTACCAATAACATACATTGAGGTGCCGTCACTATTAAACGACAATCCATTTACACCTGTTTCTATAGAGACACTGAA
>Ga0181590_10001360_pt1 | contig 20720 bp, 18 predicted proteins | sample 071ome_34_FD_132446 | JGI IMG/M metagenome (GOLD analysis project Ga0181590, IMG submission 132446) | Coastal salt marsh microbial communities from the Groves Creek Marsh, Skidaway Island, Georgia - 071411BT metaG (megahit assembly) | ecosystem: Environmental > Aquatic > Marine > Intertidal...
CGAAACCACGATCAAGTTTGACAGGGTGTCCAGCACATCCAAGGTCCAAGATTGGACGGCATCGACTAGTTACGCCTACAACGATCTCATAAGGTACAACAATCAACTTTACAAAACCACTAGCGCCTTCACATCGACCACGGACTTCGATGACAACATAGGAGATGTATACAAGGTTTATGGTGACGAGACCGGATTGACGGCGGCGGACAGGACCAAGGGATTCTACACGCCAGGAACAGGCATGCCGGGCAACGAACTGGATCAGGTGATGTCGGGCGTGGACTACGGAGGAACCATGGTGACAGGACTGCTGTTCACCCAGGAGCAGGGCTGGGACAGGTCCGGATGGTATGACTTCCCATGGGACAACTACGGCAACTCGAGGGTCAAGGCATTCAGGGCAGATGGATCAACAAACACTTTTGTTTTCGACACTGCTCCAGCAACAACAGACGTGTTCCAAGTGTACATAACAGAAGATGACAGCACGAGAAGGAAACTCTCAGACGTTGTGAGAGGAGATGGATCAACAACAGTACTACCTGTTGGTGGATTGAGCATAACACCAAACGCAAACGCATTAGTGGAATTTATTCCATTCGATGACGATGGTGTGTTAACACCAACCGATGACAGGACACTGGACAGCATAATCAAGGGCGGACTATTCACGTCAGCGCTTGGTTACTCACCTAGTGACATCATTTTAGAGGGAGACGGGTTTGTCACACCAGACACCAGTTATGCGCCAGAAGAAGTAGTGCCCGGGCAGTTATTCGACACACTGGACATTAAGGTATACACATCTCCGGAATCGGGAGCGCCGTTCATAAGTGAGAAGAACTACAGGGGCGACGGAAACACAACAACATACTCTATAGGCGACTATCCAGGTACACCGGGATCAGTCACGGTGTCCGTTGACGGTGTAATCAAGAAACTGACCACAGACTACGCGGTGAATGTGGCCAACAGGACAATCACATTCGTATCAGCGCCTGCTAATCTATCAGTGATATCAACAAAAGTGTTCGCGATATCAGGTGAGAACTACAGGGTGTTGGATACGTTCACCGGAGATGGTAACACAACGGTTTACAACACATCCACTAGGGGTCAGTTTCACTTAGATTCAACGATGGATGCGGGAATATACATCACCGTTGACGGTGTTCCTGTGTCACAGAGTGATTTCACCACAACCACTGTCAACAACAACATCACAGTGACCTTTGACACGGCACCGGCCAACGGCACATACATACAGATCGCGGGCTTCCAAACATCAAGCACGACGACCAGAAGTTATGCCAGTGTAAGGACAAATCCGCCTATAACCTATAACGGAACCAACAGGCACACACTGACCTATCCTCCTGGATCGGTTGGACCATTCTCTGGACTCACAATGGTCGAAGTCAATGGCAGGATGCTACGCGGACCTGACAACACCTACTACTATGGTGATGGAAGCACCTACACATACGGCGTGGTATCTGGACTAGGGGATGAATCAACGGTTGATCCTGCGAAGACAATCACTTTAGCATCACAAGTGGAGGTTTATGTGAATGGCACCAAGAAAGATATCAACACACACTACACCGTTGACCTTTTGAACCAGAACGTAGAATTCACCGAAGACAACGTGCCGACAGCCACAGACGTGATTTGTATATCTACACTGGTAGATAATCACTATTACAACGAAGGCACTGACATAATCTTGAAGCCCAGCGCCATCACATCACCATATTCTCTGACAAACGGTGATGTTATATCAGTAACGACATTCAACAACGCACTGGGAATGAAGCAGAGACGAGAGGTGCTGGAAGGAAGACCAACTGGAGTGTTCGCCCTGAGGTTCGCACCACTGAACGCCACATACACATATGTGTGGTTGAACGGTGAGCAGTTGACACAGGCGTACGACTACACGATCAGTGACACCACACTGACCATATCAGGCAAGACCATCACCGCATCAGACAGGATAGACGTGATGTACTTCGCACTGGAGTCCGCGGTGGGAGCCACAGGATTCAGGATATTCAAGGACATGATGAACAGGACATTCTACAAACGCATCAGCAAGACAGCGACGACGAAATTAAGTCAAGACATGACCGAGGGCACACAGACCATAACAGTAGAGGATGGCACTGTGTTATCAGATCCACAGAGAGTGATAAGCACAGACGGATCGACTGTGAGGACCATAGTGCCGGGAGTAATCTTCATAGACAAAGAGAGAATAGAATATTTCACGAAATCAGGCAACACGCTGGGACAACTAAGGCGTGGAACCCTGGGAACAGGAATTAAGGAGCATGGATCAGGCACGGAAGTGGTAGATGCGTCTGGTACTCAAACCATCCCTTACGCGGACACAGTGTACACCAACACCTTCACGGGTACTGGTTTACCTATGCAGACCGTAACACTATCACAAACACCATCCAGCGCTAGTGAGTTAGACATATTCATTGGTGGCCAACGATTGTTGCTCACTAGCGAGGATGGATCAACAGTAAACTATTCTGTGTCAGGCGCAAATGTGACCCTAGATGGAGCAGTAGCATTAGGCACACAGATAAAAATATTACACAAGAAAGGACAGGTATGGTACACTGCGAAGGATGGTAATCCTGCTGATGGTAAAGGACTACAGGGTTCTACCACGCAACAGGCTCGATTCATAGCGGATGAGCCCACAAACGCACCTGAATAAATACACTAGATGACACAGCAAGACAAACCAACAGAATCTAAAAAAGAGCAAGACAAGAAGCCACAGGACAACACTGGTGTCATGATGACGGGGCACATTAAGATTTTTGACCCAGAGACGGGCGAGGTGATCGTAGACAAGCGTAACGCGATACACTACGAGAACATGTCACAGGCATTGGCCAATTCACTGGCCAACAAGACCACGGGGTTCGTGCACGAGATGGCGTTTGGAAACGGTGGAACCAGCGTGGATCCAACAGGTATAATCACTTACCTTACACCTAATTCGACTGGAACTAATGCTTCACTTTACAATCAAACATATTACAAAGTGATCGACGATAACTCGGCCACAAACAAGGACACAACTAGGAACAAGATGGAGGTGAGACACACGGCGGGCAACAAGTACACTGACATAGTGGTTACCTGCACACTTGACTATGGTGAACCAACGGGACAGGCCGCGTTCGACAACACCACAGACTTCAACGGTGCTTACGTTTTTGATGAGCTTGGATTGAAGAGTTGGGAAGGAACGGAGAACGGTTCAACAAATAAATTATTGACACACGTGATATTCCACCCGGTACAGAAGTCACTGAACAGATTGATACAGATAGATTACACACTAAGGATTCAGAGTTTAACAACATTCACCGAGACCAGTTCAACCGCACTGTCAACATCAAACACAGTGAGTGGAACAACATCGGGTGCTAACACAGGATACTAATGTCGTACACAGTAAACAAGACTAATAGCTCGTCATCACCAAACCAGTACACTGTACAGGATGGCGTGGTCAACACACAGACTGACCTATCGTTCATAGGTAAGGGATACGCAGGGTACGGAGAATTGATAGCGGAGAACTTCCTTCACTTGTTGGAGAATTTCGCCAATACTTCTGCACCTACTAAACCTATAACGGGACAATTATGGTATGATAGCACCGCCAACAGATTAAAAGTATACACAGGATCTTCATTTGTCCCATCAGGAGGCAATGTTCCTTACCAGTCAACGGCACCTGCATTATTGACACAAGGTGATCTTTGGATAGATTCTGATACAGGACAACTTTATTACTACAACGGCACGGCATCTGTGTTGGTGGGTCCACCTAGTTCTACTGGAACAACAAACGGTTTCACTTACGACACAATATTAGATTCTACAGACACCAATCAGAACATCACCAAATGGTTCAATGATGGTAATCTCATAGCGATAATCTCAGAGGACACCTTCACACCAAAAAGTTCAATTTCCGGTTTTGCGACGATCAAGAAAGGTATCACACTTACAACAGCGATAGCAGACATCAAATTCCAAGGAACTGCATCAGATTCTGATTCATTGGGAGGAGTGGCGGCGGCCAACTACCTGAGGTCCAACACCAACGATACAACGTCAGGAACGATCAGTGTTGCCAATGACGGAGGTCTGATAGTGGGAGTCGACAGTGATTTAACCATAACAGTTGATGCCACTGGGGCCATAATATCAAATACAGTGACGAACACGGACATAACGTTCAAAGTAAACGACGGAGGATCGACCACCACAGTGATGACCATAGATGGCTCAGAATCCAGGGTGGGAATAGGCACCACAACACCTACCGCGAAATTAGAAGTGAACGGAACAATCAAGGCGACATCATTAGAGACGAGCGTGACCGGTAACGTCAACGGTAATTTGACCAGCACGGGTGCTAACACAATGGGCACACTGACAATGTCAGGCACACTGACTTCGCAAGGAATCCTACCAGACACAACACTGACCTATGACATCGGATCGACCAGCAAGAAATACAACACGGTGTACGCCAAGGCCACATCGGCGCAGTACGCTGACTTGGCGGAGGTGTATGAAGCAGACGCCGACTACGAAGTAGGAACAGTAGTGATCTTCGGTGGCGAGAAAGAGATAACAATTTCAAACATGGGCAACGACACTAGAGTTGCGGGGGTGATCAGTGAGAATCCTGCCTACCTAATGAATTCAGGTTCAGAAGGTCTACCCGTGGCATTGATGGGTAAAGTGAAATGCAAAGTTTCAGGATACATAAGAAAAGGTGACATGCTGTCAACCCATGCGAAACATCATGGTGTGGCCAAAAAGGCACATGATCCAGCGCCAGGAACGATCATAGGAAAAGCGTTGGAAGACCACGAATCGGAGGAAATAGGCACAATTAATATTGTAGTGGGAAGGTGCTAAATATACACAAATGGCGTACACAATTAACAAAACAGACGGAACAGCGATAACAACCATCACGGATGGTACTATTGACAACACAACTTCATTAACGTTATTTGGAAAATCGTATTCAGGGTTTGGTGAATATCTCAATGAAGATTTAGTAAAACTTCTAGAGAATTCAGCGTCAACATCGGCGCCCAGCGCACCTCTAACGGGTGAGCTGTGGTTTGACACCAACACGAATCAGATCAAGGTGTATGATGGCACGAGCTTCAAACCAACAGGTGGTGCTAGAGCTAGTTCAACACTGCCAACATCACCATCGGCGGGAGATCTTTGGTTAGATTCTACAAACGATCAAGTTTTCGTCTACACAGGAGATTCTAGATCTCATCAAGTCAATGACAAGTGGGAACTAGTAGGTCCGGCCTTCACAGCAGGACAGACACAGTCAGGATGGAAGATTGAAACACTGGCAAGTTCAGGAGGCAACAAAGTTGTTTCTTCGATGTACGCAGGTGGTACGAGAGTAGCGATTTTATCAAAAGAAACATTCACACCGTCTGTCTCCCAAGCAGGTTTCTCACAGATCAAAGCAGGAATCACATTGAATTCAACACTGGGATCAGTTTTTGAAGGATCAAGCACACAGGCCTCATCTATCGATGTTTCTTCTACAACAAACACATCAGCAACGGTCATTGCTGGAGGAAATTTCCTAAGGGCCGATGCGTCAGACACTACAACAGGTGCTCTTACAATAGATAATGACACAGGACTCGTGGTTGGTAATGCGCAAGAATTTAGTATTTCAGTTTCCAGCAATGATGTCACGCTGGCGCAGGCATCAGAAGACAAGGACATTTTATTTTCAGTGAATACAGGAGGTACTCCCAAAACAATAATGACCATGGATGGATCCACAGGTGATATCACGATCAACGGAAACTTGAACATCACAGGCGAATACAATTCATCAACATCGAATATTTCAACATACGATGATGCGTTCATCAAGGTAAATTCTGGCAACAGCGAAGCGGACGCGGGTCTAATCGTTGAGACATCAGACACTGATGATGCTAGGATGTTCTATGACGTTTCAGAGAACTACTGGACGGCAGGTGAAGGCGGAACATACTCACAGGTGATTAGATTGGCGGACGCGGTAGCGGACGGCAATGCCAACAAGGAAAAAGTATTAAAGACAACAGCGGCGGGTAACCTTAAAGTGACTTCTGCCACGTTGGGCGCAGTTGGATCTATATCATACACAGACACAGCAAATTTAAACGTGCCAACTATCGGTGCGGTGGCCACTTTGAGTAATCAATGGGGTGGATCTCTCAAAACAGTTTCAACATCAGCGCCAACAAGCGGTGACGGTAGCGACGGGGACTTCTGGTTCGTAAGGGAGGCGTAATCCCATGGCCATAGTAACTAAGACTTTCGATTATGAAGGCGGAGTAAGAATAGCAGATGTTCCATCTGGAACCACAACTCTCACAATACACATTTGGGCAGGCGCCGGAGGCGGCGGAGGCGCAGATGCGGGCGGTAACGGTGGTTCCGGATCTGCCGGTCACTATGTCACTAAAACAGATATAGACATGACTTCATATGCCGCTATCAAAAAGATAGCAGTAGCAGTGGGTGGAGGCGGAGCAGGTGGAACCACAGGTAGCGGAGCCGCAGGCGGAACAAATGGTAAGAGTCTCACAGCATATTCAGGGGGAACGGGAGGACCATCTGGTTCTTCGGGCACCTCAGGATCAGGAGGCGGTGGCGGTGGTGCAACGATAGTTTCAATATTCGCCGACGGGGAGTCGGTAGACAATACAGTGTTAGCAATAGCGGGCGGTGGAGCCGGAGGCGGCGGTGCTGGTAGGTTGTCGACGGGAGGCACAGGATCAAACACCAACAGTCCCACAGCGGCCACACCAGGCACGCTGGGAGAGAATGGGGCAGGACACAATGCAGATGGTGGAGGAGCCGGTGCAGGTGGTGGAGGTGCCGACGGAGGCACAGGAGGATCAGGAGATCAGGGAGATATAGGAGCATTCGGAGGAAGGGCAGGATCAAATACCGTGCCCGCTTCAGGTTCATCAGACGATGGTTCTGGTGTTACACCAGGAGGAACAGCAAGTGGATACTACGCAACAGGAGTAGCAGTCGGTGGAGCGTCACAGACAGCAGGAGGCAATGGTAGAGCAGTGCTGATTTTCAACATACCGTCAGCATCCAACTACAAGGTAGGTGGTGCTTGGAAAAAATTAGACAGCATGTATCATAAAGTATCGGGCACGTGGAAGAACATAGTGGGGGCATACACCAAAGTATCTGGAGACTGGAAGGCCATATTTGCGTCTGACGTGCTGTTCACAATAAATTACGCACTGTTTGGCGATGCTACGGGTAACCCAACGTCAGGGACGGCGGGAGTGGCCGGTAATCCAGTGGCCCCCTCGTACACTAGCGTCGACACAGGAGGTGATGGAGACGGTAGGGTGGCCTCACCTAGAGTCGGACGTCAAGAGTGGGGAGGAATCAACGGAGTGGAGGCCGTTTGGACAGGTACCTCACAGAGCAACACCGACAAGGGCAGTGGTTCAAACGCTAGGGTCATATGCACGTACTTCTGGCACAGGGGTGAGTTCGATGTGCAGGACTTGAAGAATGACACAGAATTTTCTAGGAACAGTTTGAGTGACACGACCAAGATAGGTTACTGGGTGTGGGCAATACCGTTGGTGGAATGGATGAAAAAACACGAGAAATCAACTCATTGGTGGCCAAAACTTGTGATTGGTGCTACAAGATTGTTCGCAACAGCCAGGGCCATAGAACTCTCCCACAAGATGGGAACAAGACCACAGGGCAGTGTGATTGGTAAAATGGTCAGATTGTTTGGTGAAAGTGGATGCTATCTAATAGGACTAGCATTGAAACCGTTTGTCTTCCACAAATACACAGAGTTTTTAAAGGAGTATGACAAAGACGTTAATTTAATACGTTAAATATATAAGAACTATGGCGACCAAGGAACAAGTAACAGAATATCTGAACAACCAATGGCAAAAGGGCGACAATGATGCCCATGTCACTTATTGGGAACAGCCTATATCAGCAGGTTTCTCTGCCACAAGGATAGGACTGATGCAGAACTGGATGTCACCAGAGATAGCGATCATACTGCAGAAACTGGTCGGCGACACTATAATGGTTGAGAGATTGGCTAAGAACGGGAGCAACAAGTAATGATAACCAAGAACGATGTGGCCGATTACATAAATGCCAACATAGAAACTGTGCTGACTCAGGAGGAGATCATTTTTTTGGAAGATTCTATTAGGAATCATCCCGCTAAAAAACTTTTGGCAGAGACATTGATACACACACTGGGTGATGTCAGCATATTGACAGCAATAAGGGACGAAGTATAATGGCATACAAACTTAATAACACATTTGGTACTTTGTTAATCACACTTGCGGACGGAACAATCGACGTCGCCACAACCGACCTCACACTGATAGGAAAAGGCTATGCCGGGTTCGGTGAGAAACTGAACGAGAACCTGATCAAACTCCTGGAGAATTTCAACAACACCTCAGCACCTACCAACAAGCAACAAGGTCAGTTGTGGTATGACAAGACCAACAATCAGATCAACGTGTATACGGGATCTAAATGGAAACCAGTGGGCTCTACTACGAACTCAGCAACACAACCATCCAACGCAGTTCAAGGTGACATGTGGTTTGACACGACAAACACCCAACTTTATGTTTACACAGGATCTGCCTGGACCTTGATAGGACCAACCACGGTTGCGGGATCTGGCGTTACACAATTCACCAGTGAGATCGTGCAAGATAACACAGGGGTCAACACATCAATATTAAAAATGGTCGCCAACGATGCGGTTGTTGGTGTGGTTTCGAATGTCGCATTTACTCCAAGCAGTACAGAAACAAACGGAGCGGCACTGATATCAGCAGGATTCGCCACTGTCGCACAGGGTATACAACTTTCAACTGCTGTTGCATCAGCGAAATTCAGAGGTACTGTAACAGACTCTGATGCTTTGGGAGGAGTGGCCGCGGCCAACTACCTGAGATCCAACACTGATGACACTACCACGGGTCGATTGACCATACAATCAGATGATGGTATAAGGATCGGTGCCGGCACAGACATCACGATGACACTGAGCAGTGATGATTTCATCATAGCACAGACCACCCAGAACAAAGACATCATATTCACAGTCAACGACGGAGGGCAGACGAAAGAGGCCTTAAGGATAAAAGGATCAACCGGAAGGATAGAAGACCTGAGGGTGGGCAACCTGACGGTGGACGGCACCAGCACCGTGATCAACACCACCACCCTGTCAGTAGAAGACAACATTATAGAATTGAATAGGAATATTTCATCAAATGCGGGAATGCCCAATTACACAGGTATCAAGGTTAACAGGGGTGAGACATCGTCAGCCACGGAACAGGATCTGTTCTGGGTATGGGACGAGACATTCGCCGACGACGGTACCACCATATACGGCAACGCGGGTGGTGCCTGGACGGCATTCAAGTCCGGCAACACAGACACGGAACTGGGTGCACCAACACTGGTAGACATCAGGGCTAATATAGTACATGCCACGTCAACCGCGGCACAGTACGCGGATCTGGCGGAGAGGTACGAGACGGACATACCGGTTGAAGTGGGAGATGTTGTTATTCTAGGCGGACATGCTGAGATAACCAAATGCAACAAGGAGTTAGACGACACTGTATTTGGCGTTGTGTCGGAGAGTCCAGCGTTCTTGATGAACGCACAGGCGGGCAACAACGATACACACCCCATGATAGCGTTAAAAGGACGTGTTCTAGTCAAACTAAAGGGCACGGGCAAGGCAGGAGACCGCATAGTGAGTGCTGGAAACGGAGAGGCCCGGGTGGCCAACCTGGACGAATGCACCGCTTTTAACACCCTGGGAAGACTGATTAAGCATAAATATAACAAAGAAACAGCACTGACAGAGTGTGTAATAGGAGTGAAATAAAAAATTATGGCATATGTAGCAGGTGATACAATTTTAGATGATGAATACAACACGTTCGTGAACAGTTCAAGTTCACCGTATGGATACAATCATTTTGCGGGAACAGGATCGGGAGCGTATGGTCTTGGACAGACGCACATAGCCACAGTGACGGGCGGTTCGACTACGATCACAGCCGCACAATGGAACGCACTATTCACAGCGATGGACAACATTGGAAACCACACCAATGACACACTGACCACAAGATCACAGGTTTCAGCGGGAGACACTATTGCCATCAAGGCGGCGGTGGAGGCGGATTTAGCCACACTAGCGGCTTCGGTAGCGGGTGGTTGTGTAAATGCGACAGCGATCTCGGAATCAGCGGAACTGCAGAGTTCGGCATCGGGCACTAGATGGAACGACAACCACACAGTGGAACAGTCGATCACTTTCTCCAGCAACGATGACCTAAGGCACTTCTTCAATGCCGGTGGCAAGATGAGGATGAAATTGACTAGAAACGGTAACGGTGGCGGTTCAGCCACTTCCAAGGACTCATCGGTGGATGAACTGATCACAGGAATGGGCAACTTCGACCTAGGGGCACAGGTATCAACCAGATCCGGCTCAACAGAGACATTGACCACAGACGGCTTGGCCAATGGTGTTGCTGATCTAGGAACGGGCTACACAACTTTGATGTTGTTGACACAGGATTCAGGCACGTACACTAGCATGACACTGCAGGTTGATGCTAAAACAGACACAGGTGATTATGACACGGCGACAGTAGTGACAATGAAGCTCACACTCACTGACGCGGACGCCACGGACGGTGAATACACAGATGGTAACACAGATACTGTTGACCAGTACGCGGAATTCATCGGCACAACTGATGTGGCACTTCACACCATGAACCCCACAACGGGTGAGGGACTGGCGAGCGTGGCAAGTATATTGACCTCGGCGGAAGAGAGCAACAACGGCGGCGTCTAATAATTTTTCCAGGTATTGCTCTTACCAATAATTAACTGTATAATACAGTTATGGATATTGGCAATCTCAAGAAACACTCGGACCTTAATTTCAAGGTAGCACAGGCGAAGAAGAACGCATTGGAGCGAATGCGATCTAGGCAACTCATGGCCTACAATGAGAGGCTATTTGTCGCCGACGCCAACACCATAAATCTAGTGAGCACACTCAAACAACAGAAGCAAGATTTTTATGTGTTGGATGTAAATGACAATCCCTGTCACATCACAGAACCACAGGATTTTCTCGATAAGCTCATCGAAAGAAATCAGGAGACACTCAACGCATATCAACAATTACACCAGGATCTTGCCACAAAGAGGTCCTGATGACCACAGGTGTATTAATCTATTGTTTTGACACTCCTGAAGTGTGGTACCACAAGTTGGCGGAGAGGTGCATCGAACAGATAAAGAAGTATCTCCGATTAGAAATCACGGTGGTAACCGATATCACCACATTCAAAAGATTCAAACCCATGGGCATGATCAACTACAAACTGATTGAACCATCGTTGGGCAACAGGAGGTCATATCGTGGCAAGGGCGTGTCATGGCTCAACATGGAGAGGAGCATGGCCTATGATCATTCTCCATACGACAAGACGATCTTGATGGATTGTGATTATTTCGTTTTTTCACAAAACCTGTTGGAGTTGAGCAGGACGGATTTTGATTTCATGCTACATGACAAAGTCAGCGACATCTCGGGCATGGACATGATAGAGGGCGTGGACGAGTCTGTGTTGCCTTTGGTGTGGGCCACGGTCACTCTGTTCAAGAAGGGAGACAAGGCCAGGGCAGTGTTTGACATGATCAAACACATCCAGAGGCACTACGCACACTATAGGAACTTGTACAGGATAAGGTACACGAATTACAGGAACGATTTTGCTTTTGCCATAGCACTGCATCAACTACATGTGGGCGATTTCATTCCCACGCCCATGAGCATGTTGTCAGACAAGGTGGATGTCATAGACAGCGATGAACTTGGCATCGCATTCAAGTTCAACAACGATGTTAATTTCATATCTGGTCAGGATGTTCATGTCATGGACAAGGAGTGGTGCAATGGATAGGGGTTACATGTGGTTCGCACTAAACAACGCGGATGTGGATTACATAGATCTCAGTCGAAAACTTGCTGACAGCATCAAAAGACACAACAAGCACAACAAGGTCTGCGTAGTGACCAATCAAACAGTGGATGACACGCTTTTTGACCACGTCAGGGTGCTGAAGCAGGACGACAGCATCAACGAAGAATGGAAGATGAGCAACGAGCACAAGGCGTTCAGGTTGTCGCCATTCACCCACACCATAAAACTGGAGGCGGACATGTTGTTCACGCAGAACACCGATTGGTGGTGGCATCATCTATGGCAACACGACATGGTGTTTTCTTATCACTGCAGGAATTACAAGGACAAGATAGTCAAGGACAGTTATTACAGGCGATTGTTTAGGAGGAATGACCTGCCCGATGTGTATAATGGTCTGCATTTTTTCAGGAGGAGTCAAAGAACAAAAATCTTTTATGAAATTTGCGAAGCGATAATCAAGAATTGGTCAGAGGTAAGGTCACAGATATTGGTTAACTGTCATGACAGACAGCCCACGACTGATGTCGTCTATGCCTTGGCCAACAAGATACAGGATCCCTTGCAGTTGCAGAGGATAGAATTCGATTGGTTCAAGTTCATGCACAACAAACAGCACATCAACGGGATCAACACGGCGTTTGACAATGACAATTATCTCATGCCAATCAATGTGGATGACAAACTGTACATAGGCGGCCATGGACAGTGCAGGATAGTGCACTATCACAACAAGAAATTGAGGATATAGATGCCAGGATTCTTCGAAGCGATTGGTAAAACAAAATCTATAGTCAAAAAGCACTCGGTCACTATACAGGGTAAAAGTATCGAAGTAAGCCTAGAGAAAAAATTAGAGATACTAAGAACAGGAGAAGATCGGTTCATGTTGGATGGTGCAATTATAAAGTTGAAACCAGTAACAAAAACAAAAAGACGTTTTCCAGTTCTTAAGGATTTGGATAGAGATCCTTATTGGATCGACACAGAGGGAGGGTTCTCATGGCAGACAGAGTCAGAGTAAGCGATCTGGACTTCGTGTACATCTCGTTCAGAGAGCCCAACAAGGAGGAGAACTGGGCAGACCTCAAGAACAAGGTGCCATGGGCCAAACGTGTTGACGGCGTGGTGGGCTTCGACTCCGCACACAAGGCCGCGGCGGAACTGGCGGAGACCGACTTCTTCATCAGCGTGGACGGAGACAACGTCATTGACGAGCGGTTTCTGTTGGAAACCCTAGATTGGACAAAGACAGATATGAATGCCGTGCATCGTTGGCGCGCTCGTAACAATGTGAATGGGTTGGTGTATGGCAACGGAGGCATAGTGGGATGGTCCAAGGAGACCTGTCTCACGATGAGGACACACGAGAACGCTGACACTGATGAGAATCGATTGGACTTCTGTTGGGGTGTGCCACACGAGAACCTACACAACTGCTACAGCACCACAGTCATAAACGGTGACAAATACCAAGCATTCACGGCGGGCTACAGGGAAGGTGTCAAGATGAGCCTCGAGAAGGGCAAGCCCATATCACCGGCCGAATTCAAACGCAGTATCTGGCCACAGAACCTGAGGATACTGACCACCTGGATGACGGTGGGCGCGGATGTGGACAATGGTGTGTGGGCTATGTTGGGGGCCAGGATAGGGTGTTACCAGACTGCAGTGGAGAGCCATGAATGGGCTATGGGCATCAGTGACATAGATCGTATGCACGAGGTGTTTGCCAACTACCTGGATGAACAGAACATACATGCAGACCTCAACACCTATGGGGAGAGCATCAGACAGAGATTAGACATACCAGTGGCGGACTACAGCGTGGAGGACAGCAGGTTCTTCAAGTTCGTCATGCCACAACACATCAACCGAGGAGTGCAAGATCGTGAGTACAAGTGATTACAAATCAGATGCGTTGAAGGCCAAAGATAAATTGGCCACGGTATCACCTACCATGTGCCTGGCCAAGTGGAACCAGACATCACTGCACCTGCCAACGGGACTGACCAACAGTTGCTACCACCCGCCCCTGCACGAGATAGATGCAACGAATTTGAATGACAATCCCGCGGCACTGCACAACACTCAGGAGAAACTGTTCCAGAGGCAACAGATGTTGCGTGGAGAACAACCGTTGGGCTGTAGTTACTGCTGGAACATAGAGAAGACCGGTGAGATGAGTGACAGGCACTACAGATCCGGTGAGCCATGGGCCATGCAGGACTTTGAAGAGATAATAAAGAATCCAATGGACGAACGTTGGACACCGAGGTACGTGGAGGTGAACTTCAACCACGCTTGTAACTTCAAGTGCAGTTACTGTTCGCCACAGTTCTCGACCACGTGGGGCAAGGAGGTGGAAAGGTATGGCCAATATCCCACCACCCCTCCCCACAACGCTCCCGAACATTTCCAAGGCAGAAGAAACCCAATACCCAACAGGGAGGAGAATCCCTATGTGACCGCGTTCTGGCGATGGTGGCCCACATTGTACAAGAACCTCAAGCACTTCCGCATGACCGGGGGAGAGCCCATGATGGACATAAACACATACAAAGTGTTCCAATACATAATTGACCATCCCAAACCGGATCTACATCTAAACGTTACCAGTAACATGTGTCCTGCGGACAAAAAATTGAAGGACAAATACTTTAACATGGCGCAGAACATATGCATGGAGGGGAAAGTGGAACACATGATGCAGTTCGTGAGTGTGGATGCGTTTGGCAAACGTGCGGAATACATCAGGCATGGATTGGATTTCAACTATATGATGGACAATGTAGAGGAGTTCCTGAATCGCATTCCGGTACGTAATTCTATAACCTTCATATGCACCTACAACAACTTGAGTATAACAAGCATGGACAAGTTGCTAGAGAAAATACTGGATCTGCGTAAACGATACAGCAAAACCTATCAGCGTGTGTGGTTCGACGTGCCACTGCTACGTCAACCCGCGTGGCAACAGATAACACTATTGCCCGAATCATACCAGAGCATACACGAAGCGAACATAGAATACATGGAGGCCAACTCCGGAGAGTCAAACGGTTTACACATATTCAAGGACTTCGAGATCCAAAAGATGCGACGCAACCTCGCCTACTGGCGCGAGAACGCTGACGCGAGCGCACAGCACAAACGAAATTTTTACGCATTTTTTGAAGAACACGATCGCAGACGTCTCACAAGGTTCCTAAACACGTTCCCTGAGATGGAGGAATTCTGGGAGGAGTGTAAGAACATATGAATGATTTAGAATATAAAAAAAATATACTTGATATCAAGAGTGCGAGCTTTTGTGGTGCCAAGTGGTACAACGCTACAATATGGCTAGGATCGGGCATGACCACAAGTTGCCATCATCCGTTACCACACAAGATTAATTTAGAGGAAATAAAAAACAATCCTAGTGCTATTCACAACACTGTACAAAAGAAAGAAGAGCGTCGTCAAATGCAGTCAGGTGAGAGACCTAAAGGTTGTGAATATTGTTGGAAGATAGAAGATATTGGACGAGATTCTATTAGTGATAGGGTATACAAGTCTAAAATTTACAAAGACAAGGACTTACAAAAAGCATACGACACAGATTATAATAATGATGTAAATCTAAAAACACTCGAAATAGCATTTGACAGAACATGTCAGTTCGCTTGTACATACTGCAATCCTGCTTTTAGTTCCACGTGGGCCAACAACATCAAACAGCAAGGTCCATATACCGGTCTACAGTCAGACGGTAGGAACCATTTCACACACGCGCACGATTCCGCGGAGCCATACAAGAAGGATGATACCAATCCATACGTGGAGGCGTTCTACCGATGGTGGGAATCAGATCTACACAAAACCCTAGACGAATTAAGGATCACAGGAGGCGAACCTATGATGAGTCCTAACTTATGGAGATTGCTAGACTGGATAGAAACACAAGGTGAAAAGATGAATCCCAACATGCGGATAGCAATAAATTCAAATCTTGGTGCGAAACAGAGCATTATTGATAGATTCAAAACAAAATTAAAAGGCTTCCAGAACTTTCATTTGTACACCAGTTGTGAAGCAACATTCCAACAAGCGGAATACATCAGGGACGGTTTGAACTATAGTGACTGGCACAGTCAAGTCTTACACATGATGGTGGACAAAGTGCCTTCAGAGATACACAACATGGCAACGATAAACGCGCTGTGCCTCGAGTCACTGCCTGAATTCTTGGAGAAAATCGTTTGGTTTAAAAATGCCAGCAAGGTGTATGGCCCCACGATCAACTTCACCTTGAACATCTTGAGATTCCCGAGCTTCCAATCTCCCCTGGTGTTGCCTGACGACCTCCGGAATAAATTCAAGGGTGGTCTAGAAAAGTTCTTAATTAATAATAGTAAATGGTTAGAGGGAATGGAGGTCAATCAAACACAGCGACTGATTGACTACCTAGATGTTGTCAAGACACCGCATGCGGGCGCGGCCACACAGGAAAAACTACAACAAGATTTTAAAGCGTTCTACAGCCAATACGACAAACGCACCGGGAAGGACTTCGAGAAGACTTTCCCAATAATAGGAGAATGGTATCGTGGCATATGATTATGGGGCCAAGGAGCCCGAGAAGTTAAACATTAAAGACATGACGGATAGACAGAAGGAATTGTTGATCAACAGCGACACATTCTGCATGATGCCATGGCTACATCTCCACGCGTTTCCAGATGGTAGGGCGTATCCATGCTGTTTCGCACTGGACAAGTATCCTGTGGGAGATCTCAACAAAGACAGCATGGCGGAAGTATTCAACAATGAAGAGATGCGAGGCATCAGGAATAACATGTTGTCCAACAAGCCAAACAAACATTGTACCAAATGCTACGATCAGGAGAAGTCGGGATTCTTCAGCCTGCGTCTCAGTTCTAACAAGCACTTTGGACACAACATCGGTATGATCGATTCAACACAGTCGGACGGAACTGCTGACTTTGTGATTAAGTACTGGGACATAAGATTTAGTAACCTTTGTAATCTGGCCTGCAGGAGTTGTGGCACATGGTTCAGTAGTAATTGGTACGAGGACCACAAGAAGCTCACGGGGTCACCTCCCAATCACGCCAAGATAATGCGTGTGGGTCGTAGCAGTGATGACATATGGGAGCAGATGTTGGAACAGTTTGAACACGTGGAACAGTTCTACTTCGCTGGTGGTGAACCGATCATAATGGAAGAACACTACAGGATCTTGAAGGAGTTGGATAAAAGGAAGATGTATCATGTGCGATTGATATACAACACCAATTTCACTAAGACAAAATTCAAAGACATTGATGTACTGGAACTCTGGAACAAGTTTGATTCTGTTTCCGTAGGTGCCAGCCTAGATGCCGAGGGAGCCCGTGGCGAATACATGAGGAAAGGCACGATATGGAAGGATGTAGTTGAGAATAGAAAGAGAATGTTAGAAGTCTGCCCGCAAGTGGATTTCTATATTTCAAGCACGGTGGGACTTATCAATGCGTTACACATAACGGATTTCCATCGTAGTTGGGTGGATCAGGGACTTCTAAAACCGCAGGACTTCAACTTCAATCTGTTACAATTTCCTTACGCACAGAGGATTGATCTACTGCCAGACCCTTACAAGCAAAGAGTCAAAGAGAAGTTTGAAAGGCATCTAGAATGGTTGCGTCCGTTGGATCATCTAACAAGGGCCACGAAGGGTTACGAGTCAGGATTGGATTACATGATGAGAAGGGATAACAGCAAGGACATCAAACAGTTCAAGGACACGATGGAAAAAATGGATAATATCAGGAATGAAAACATACTGGAAGTGTTTCCTGAACTCCGGGAGTTGTATGAAAAGAATTAAACCATCGGAGGGAAATAAAACATTCTGCATGGCCCCGTGGACCCACACATATCTAAGTCCACAGATGGAGAGGCGATTGTGCTGTAGTTCCAGGGAATCAGCAGAAAACTTCAAGCAGTACATAGATACCTACGATCCCAAAGGCAACAATGACAATGTACATCTAACTACCTTAGACGAGCACTGGAACTCAGAATACATGCGGCACGTGAGACTGAAACTTCTGGCCGGAGAAGAGATCCCACAGTGTGCTGTGTGTAACCACAGACTGCTCAACGAACAGGTATACAGGCAACACTTCAACTGGTTGTATAAGAACAAGATACAACAGGCGTTTGATAGCACAGATGACTTGGGAGCCACAACGATGAAGGTTGAGAGTTTTGATTATCGTTTCTCTAACCTGTGTAATTTCAGTTGCAGAATGTGTGGGGACATGCTGTCAAGCACATGGGAGACAGAAAACAAGAAATACGGGAAGGGTGATTACGAACACGACAGAATATGGGGTAGGAAAGACATCAAGGAGCAGTTAGAGAAGTTCCACGATCAACAGATAGTCAAGGAATTCACAGAAGCAGTAGAGGAAGGACGGATAACCGAACTTTACTGGTGCGGCGGAGAACCGTTGATGTGGAAGATTCACTGGGAAGCAATGAGTAGGATAATCGAATTGGGGTATCAAGATCAAGTGTTGGCAAGGTATAATTCAAACATGAGCAGGATTAACTTCTATGGAAAAAATCTTTTTGATGATATCCTCAGTCACTTTCCGAAGTTCCAGATATGTGCATCAATCGACGGCACAGGAGAAGTTGGTGAGTACATAAGGACAGGACTCAAGTTTGATCAATGGAAAGAGAATATGAAGTACGGATTGAAGTTCTGTGACGCAAGGCATGACTACAAGAGAATGCAGTTGGACCTCACCATTACATTACCTGGGCTTTTTGATCTAGAGAATATGGTCCTCCTCAGCAACGAACTCAATATAGAATTACTAACGAAACAGGTGTTCAACTTTTCAAACGACAACGCGATGGCCCCGTTGTTCATGCCGTATGACATCATGAGTGAGATCATCGACGATGCTAGAGATAGGACCATCAAATACAAAAACAAGAACCTCAATAATTTTTTTGGACAGTTGGATGAGATGCTGAAACAGAAAAGAAACAACGAATTTGTGTACAGCAAGGAAGAATACACAAAAGGTCAAAAGGAAGGCAAGGCAGAGATAGAGAGACTGGATCGTATCCGCGGCACAGACATCAAAAAGATATTATCAAAAAACAAGAAAGCATTGGAATGGTGGACAAGTATATAAAATCAAACGTATGTCCTTTGCCTTGGACGCATCTAGAAGTTGACGTGAACGGTGGTGCATCGCCTTGTTGTCTTTACAAGGGTAGCGTCCCTGGGGTCAAAGTGTACGAACAGAGTTTGAAATCCATTCAGGACACTGAGTACATGTCCGCACTACGAGAACAGTTTCGTAATGGTGAAAGACCAAAAGGTTGTCAGAGTTGTTGGCAGGAGGAGGATGCTGGTAAGACGTCAAAGAGACAGAACTCTATATACAAAATGAAGGGAAGCCTAACAGATTGGACACCTGATAGCGAGCCAACGCTGAAGTTTATTGACTTTAAGTTGGGCAACGTGTGTAATTTAAAATGTAGGATATGCGGATCATGGAGTTCCTCTAAATGGGCACAGGAAGAAATAGATTATGAGACAGCCAAAGGTGGAGACAATCCACTCGCAAGGCAACAATTACGAGAAGGAGGTTGGCCCAAACGCAATCCCAAGTTCTTCGAGGACCTTAAGGAGGATCTCAAACACGTGGAGTACTTCGAGTTCACGGGAGGGGAACCGTTCATGATAAAGGATCACTTTAAGATATTGATGCACTGCGTAGAGAAGGGCTATGCAAAGAACATAGATATACATTACAACACCAACGGAACGCAGTTGCCGCCCATAGAGATATTTGATTTATGGAGTTACTTCAAGCACGTGGAGATAGCGTTCTCGATAGATGATGTTGGCGAACCTTTCGAGTACCAGAGGCACCCAGCGAACTGGCGACAGGTCAATGCCAATCTGATCAAGTTCAAGGAACGTAAGACCCCCAACATGGACTTCCAGATCTGCACAACCGTTTCCATATTCAACGTGTTCAACTGGGCCAAGATAGCCCTGTGGGTAGCACAGTTCCAACCCAAGTTCTTCTACGTGAACACTTGCTTCGACCCTGACTACTTCAACGTACAGACCTTGCCCCGTCAGGCCAAGAACATCGTCAACTCCAGGTACAGTATGCTCACAGATTTCCAACCCACGCTGAGGTTCATGAACGCCGCTGACCGGGACACGCCAGAGATGCGAGAACAACGCAAGGCTAGGATACTTCAGACTGACAGATACAGGAATGAAAATTTTGGGGAGGTGTTCCCACTTTTAAATAAGGTATTGAAAATATATGACTAAGGAATTAATAGCAGGCGGATGCAGTTTCACTTTCGGACACGAACTTAGCGATGACCAACAGGGCAAAGTGCCTAGCAAGAAATCGTGGGCGTATGGTCTTAAAAAAGATAACCAGGATTACGTCTGTGCGGCATATCCTGGTACGGGCAACAGTGGTATAGCCAGGAGAGTTTTCAATGCAGTTGCGAACACGAAAGAAATAG
>Ga0181590_10001367_pt1 | contig 20650 bp, 27 predicted proteins | sample 071ome_34_FD_132446 | JGI IMG/M metagenome (GOLD analysis project Ga0181590, IMG submission 132446) | Coastal salt marsh microbial communities from the Groves Creek Marsh, Skidaway Island, Georgia - 071411BT metaG (megahit assembly) | ecosystem: Environmental > Aquatic > Marine > Intertidal...
GCTCTGTAATCTGCTGCTCGTAAAGCTCGGCCAGCTGCTCGCTGCCTAGCCTCTGTGGCTTGCTATTCATGATGTCTGCTCGGTAGTGGTGGTTCTGCTCAGCGTTGACAGTGTACCACTAAGCCTCCCCAGGTGCATAAGCGCAAGCCAAACCTACTACGGCCTCCTGTATCGCCTCCAGCTCTGGCATCACACTATGAGCAGTCGCCATAGCGCACGATCTGACGTACTCACTGATCGTCATGTCGTAGAGCTCGGCTGCTTGTACAATCATCGCCCGCTCATGCTCGCTCACGTATGCGCTAACCTTCTGCCGCCTAGCTTGCTCAGCTTGCTTGCCCGGCCTGTGCCGGGTCGGCTCTGTGTGCTTACGCCGTGCCATTTTGACCTCTACAGCGTCACTGTATCACGTCTAGGCCCGTGCCCGCTGCTGCCTCTGGCCCACATGGCCCGGATAAAAACGCCTAATTCTATATAATTGATCTTTTTGAAAATCTGAAAGTTCTAGGAATTATCCGGGCCATCCGGGCCAAAAGGCAATTTGCTAAAAATAAGCCCGGGCAAACCGGGCATATCGTGGACCACTTAAAGTAAATTCTATCCGGGCCACATCCGGGCCATCCGGGCCACCTCTTACCCAGGGCGGCACCATACCCGCTCCCGCTTGCCCTCCTCGCGTGTGCGCTTCTGTGACCATCCGAGCCCCGTCAGAATCGCCCCTATGCGGCGTTGGTGCCCGCTGTGGGTGCGGTCTACGTCAAACCCTAGGCAGTCGGTCAGCAGCTCCAACGTCCCTACGCTCTGCTTGCCGAGTAGATAGCCTTCTACTTTCTCTGTCCATACATCATCTTGGACATACTCAGAGTTATTGCTCTCCAGCAGCTCAGCTTCTGCTTGGTCTAGCCACCAGATCTGCCCATCGTCATAAAGCGTCTTGGCCTCTGCCCATAGCTGATCCCGTACGGCTGCGAGTCCTGAGATATCAATAGCACCCACCTTGACGGGCCAAAAGCGCCGCGAGCCTGTAGGGTCATTAAGAAAGCCGCCGTCCTCGTTATTTGTGGTGCCTGCAAAGACTACGTTACGAGCGTGTCTGACATCGAAGCGGCCATAAGCTGGCCTAAACTTATCCACAACCGCCGTTAGAAAGCTCTTAACTTTTGTCGCCTCTTTGCCCTTGATACTGTCCAGCTCGGCAAACTCATATAACCAGACGCCCTGGATCGCCGTCATCGCGTCTTTCTGGTTGGTTAAGTCGATCGCTGTGTCGCTAAACCACTGACGCCCCACAAGCTCGGCTAGCGCTGTGCTTTTTCCGGCGCCCTGCCCGCCCACTAGAACTAGCGTGGTATCCACCTTTGCCCCTGTAGGCAGTGCCGCATATGCACGGGCTACCATGCTGATCAGAAACTTACGCCCCATCACCCGCGTTAGTTCGGTGTCCTCTACCCCTAGGTAATCCGTAAGCCAGTGGTCAGCTCTGGCGGTCTTATCCCACTCCCACTTGACCCCATCTAGATAGTCCCGTAGCGGGTGGTATTCGTTATCTCTTGAGATGACCCCCACGGCGCTAGCCATCATATCGATCGATACGTGGAGCTCGTAGTTGTTGCCTACCCAGACCACCAGACGGGCTAGATCCGCGTCTGTTATCTGCTCCTGCCTATACTCAACCGTATTGGAAAAAGCATTGTAGCGTAGCTCTCCGGCCTGCCTCGGATCGCTCTCAAGTATGATGCACAGATTACCTAGGGTCTTGCGTGGCTTGCCTCGGCTCTGCATATATTGTACCCCGTGAGCGTCCCTAGCCATCCTATCGGGTGCTCTTTCTAGCTCTTGCCATACGGCGGGTACGGGTCCGGGTGTGCTCACTACTTCTAGGCTGTCGGGTGTGTCTGGCATCTTCTGTGGTTCCTTCTGCTGGGGTTTGATTATGGCACGAGTAAGCAGCCCCCTACGCCCGTTGCAACGTAGGGAGCTGGAACCCATGCCAGTTGGTTCTGTGAGGCTCGCGATAACCTCACGGGGCTGTCTACTGGGTAGCGGCTAATAGGTCAAGATGACCCCACCACCCGCACGAATTTAGGTGATCACACTCTGCGGTAGCTTTGCTTGCCGGGTTGATAATCCACCAGACAGACGGCCTAGCACACTTAGGGCAAGTCACCTTGCCTACTCTGTCTGTGCTCACCTTACCGCCCAGCTGCACCCCTAGGGCCTCTCTAGCGTGTGGGCACGTTCTGTAGGCTGAGCCCTTAGCCTGCCTCGACCTAGCGGCGCTGCTGTAGGTAGTGCGCTTTGGTGGTGCTGCCCTCCGCGCTGCGAGCTCTGCGGCTTTGCGCCTGTAGTCTCTGACCTCTAGCGCCCACGGGCTATAGGTGCCTAAGAACGTGTCCGGCCTATCTTCTGGAATCCATGAGGTAGCAAACCTAGGCCAATCATCGGAGCGGACAGCAGGCACGTAGAAGATTCGGCCCGGGTCTTTACAGGCTGGGTCTATCGTACTGATCCAGTCTGCATTTAGATACTCCTCTAGGCTCATCTCTTTGTCTCTGTCTTCTACCGTCCGGGTCCACCGCTCAGCCCAGGCAAATACGCCCGGCCAATCCTCACGCGGTACGGGCTTATTTAGGGGCATGATTACCCTAAACTTGTGGAGCTCCTCGCTGTGTGACCATGAGGTGTGCAGAATGCCCGGCCAGCTCCCCCAAGCGTTTAGGGCATTCTGTATTCCTGCCGCCCCTGTGTCATAGTCAAGCACTAAACAGCTTAGCGACACCACCCCAGCTGATCCCCGTGTCGCTCCTGCTTTGTACTCCACGGGTGACCATGCCGGAACACGGTCCTTGGTTTTGCAGATTCGGAAGGTGGTCAGAGTCTTTACTAGCGTGTCCCAATCCGCCCACCTCTGATCTACCTGCTTTTGGTAGGTGTTCTTAAACGGCACCACAGCCCAGCGCCTAGGCTCAGCGCTCACCGCCCACCGTCCAGCGCTAGACGGTCCACAGCTTGCCTGTAGCGCTCCGGGTCTATCTCTGCGCCCACGTACCGGCGGCCCGTGCGAGCGCACGCCCTAGCTAGCGGCGCCATTCCAGCGAATAGATCACAGACCAGATCGCCCGGCTCAGTCCATCGCTCTAACCATTGCGCCATCCATTCTACGGGCTTCTCTGAGTGCTTAAGGCGCTGGCTCTCGTGCGCGTTGCTAAGCATTGAAGGTGCAATAATCGCCGCGCCCTTGGTGTATATCAAAACGATCTCACTGTGCCCGCGCCAATGATGCCCTACGCCCGGTGGCCCTGTTTTATGCCAGCTGCCCCCGCTCTTGTACTTCCACCGCATCCCCTGTGCGTCGGTCGCTGCCCACCATTCACCTAGCTTTGGCCACGTACACCAAAGCGCTAACCGCCCACTGGGCAAGACATCGTAGGCCCGATCTATCCACTGGGCGATCTGTGCATCTGTTACCGTTGCATATTGCAGATCCGGCGAGCTCACGCCCGGCGCTTGGGTATAGCTCCAAGGCGGATCGGCCACTATCAGCGCCGGTTTTCCTGGCATATTGTCTAGCAGCTCATCGACCCCACAGCAGCGCAGATCGATTCCTTCCGGCTGCTTTGGCTCTGGCACCGTTACTAAACTTAGTTGGGTCATCCCTGCCCCCAAGCGTCTAGCTCTTTGTTGAATTGCTTAGGCCCTCGGCACCTCCCGCCGCTTCCTCTTGGCCCTGTCCATACCAGCCCACACCGCGAGCACCTTTGCTTGTGTTGGTGCTGTTCTGCAGGGATTGGGCGGGTGTCCTCTTCTATGAGCTCAATCCAGTGAAACACGGTTAGCCCTCTAACTTTTGCGCTGACTTTTTAAGTTCCGCTTTTTCGGGCAAAAAGTCTACATCCGTCTCTGGGTGTAAGCCTTTTGTGTCACGCCACGGCGGAGGCATGTTAGGAGCGTAGATGCAATGCGGACAAAAGTCTTTTCCGCCTTCGAGTCCAACATTCCAGCCCATTGAGTGAGCTTGGGTTCTGACTGCGTGTGCTCTCCAGCGGCCTCGAACGATGCCGCAATAGGGCGCGACCTTGCCGCAATTGTCGCATCGAATCTCACTGTGAATCATTCTCGTCCTCGGGGCAGTGCCGATAGAGCGCCCACAACTGTGTACCGTCCTCGGTCTTGCCTTGTTTCTGAAAGCTGATTGAATCGTCATCCTCGATTAGCTCTGCAAACTCCCACTTGCGAAACAAGCCGGGAATCCGCTTCCACTCGCTTAGGTCTAACGGCCCCGTGGTTTTGAATGGGTCTTTGTTCAGCATGTCTTTGATTGGCATTTCTGCACCTCCTGTTGCCTAAACGCGGGTTTTGACTCTAAGATGGGACACGATCAACCCTCGTAACCATCAGAGGCCCAGCCCTTACCCTTTAGGCTAAAGCTCGTAAGGCTGATTCGCCTAACCATCCTCACGGGCCCGCCCGCGTCTAGCTTACAGCTCTGGCACATTGGCGCCTCTGCCTCGTAGGCCTGCAGCGTCTCGCGCTCACCCTTACAGCGTGGGCATTTCCACTCATAGATCGGCATGTTCGAGCTCCATAATCACGCGCCCCACTACTTCCGCCACCTGTGGGACTACGGCGTTTCCAAGGCATCTAAGTCTGTCCACCCTACGGGAAAGCCCATCATCTGCTCTGCGTGGCCCGGATGGTGGAGGCCACCTATTAGGCCCGACATGCTCTTTCGTATTTTGCCAATCCGACCGGCACCACCGCCGCGACAGCTGCCGTAAGAGCTTGCGGTTAGTGTGGGCCAATATGAAAACTCTTCGCCTTCTATGCCATGCGCCCACGTCAGCGGCTGACAGTCGTAATGGCACCGATCCATAACCGATGCCATCAAGGTTTTGCCGCACGACGGGCACCCATCTTCGCCAGGTGTGATGTACGTTTTCAACAATAATCCAGGCTGGACGGATCTCGTCTGCAATTCTGAGGAATTCAAACCATAGACCGGATCTGTCTCCGTTAAGCCCGGCAAGGTTGCCGGCTGCGGACAGGTCTTGGCAGGGGAAGCCTCCACAAATGACATCGACCGCCCCGAGGTTGTGGGCTCCTGCTTCTTTGACATCCTCATATCTCCTTGCGTTGGGCCAATGCTTAGCGAGCACTGCTCGCGCGTATTGGTCCTGCTCAACTTGCCACACGGTGTAAGCGCCTGGGATGGCGCGCTCTAAGCCAAGCTCAAGCCCGCCGATCCCGCTAAACAGAGATCCGATTTTCATCGCCAGACTACGCCCTCTGAATCTTCCAAACGGGCACCGTCCACAATCTTACCTGCCTTTAGGTCAGCTCCTAACGCTACCTTGTCCACGCTAACAGAGGTGCGAACGTACTCGGGCAGCGCTAAAACTGCGAGCTCATCCGTGATCACGGTCTTCTTAGACCTGCTCAGCGTTGCGGTAAACTCCCCGCGCTTGATTTTGCGCTCTCCTGTTATCGCCTCATTGGCTCGGAGCAGCTCAACCGCTAGCACCCTGATCCGCTGCTCTGCGTTTTCCATAGATCGGCGCCGCTTAGCCAATCGATCGGCCTGCTCCTTTAGGAATTGTGCCTCTGACTTCAACCGCTGACAGACAGCCCAATAAGCGCCGATCTTGTCCTCTACGTTCTCAAACCACTCTTCTAGCGCTTCTTCTGACTCGTCATCTAGTACGCCTTCACTATCTGTCAGCTGGGCTACTAGTTCACCTGCCATTACCAGCAGCTCATAGCCGCTCTTATTCTTCTCGCTCATTGTGTCCTCCCTCTTCCTCTGCCTCTTCGTAGGCTTTGATAATTTGATTCACTAGATCCCTTCTTGTGTCGCCGTCATAGCCCCATGGTAGAGGGTCGCGGCAAGCACCGCACAAGCTAGGATCTTGCCCGCGTGGTGCTCCAATGTCGCTGTACTCGTAGCCGCATTGTCGGCACGCCCTGGTTGGCCAGAGCTGGCCCTTACCCATTACTCACGAGCTCTAGGTAGGGTGCCCACTTCGGCCCCAGGTCGCGGACCTTAGTCTCTGCTGTGCCGTTTAGTATGACCTCGCAAAGCCTCTTAGTGACCTCCGGGTAAACCTCGACGGCAGAGACAATGAGCACGCCTAGCGCTCTCTCCTCTGGTATGTCTGAGCTCATCCAGATTTCCGCACGGGCTTTGCCAACAGCCCAAACGCGCTGCGGGTAGCCTTTAAGGATCGGGTATTCCTTAGCGATAGCGATAAAGTAGGCCGCTATAGCCACCTTTTGATCATCGCTTACGATCTTGTCATAATCGCTGTAGGCTTCCATTAGAACAGCTCCGGATCCATTTCGTGGATTGGCTTAGCTCTGCCCTTTGGCTTGCTTGCTGCCGCTGGCTTTGCTGCCTGTGCCCCGTCTGCCCAATCAATGACGGTTAGCTTGCTCGCGTCCATCTTTAGGCTCTTGTGGTCTACGTTGTCTCGGTCTGTCCAGACATCCTCGTAGAGCTCACCAGAGGCCACCACGCGGCAACCCTTCTGCAGCTTGTTTAGTGTCTCTCCCAGCCCTCGCCATGCACTCAGCTTTACCCATGTGGTGGTCTTGCTCTGCCCGTAGCCGTGATCGGCTGCAATGCTAACAGAGCAGACCTGCCCGTGTTGGGTGTCCCTGATCTCTGGGTCTTTGCCTAAACGCCCTACTATTGTCGCATTAATCATGCGTCTTGCTCCTTCCAGCTATCGCCGGTGTGATTGGTAAACGTTGCCCACGCGGCGACAAGCCCCGCCGCGTCAAGCTCTGTGATCTTCTTAGCTCCCAGCTGCGCTAGGTAGTCCATCACTTGAGGCTTAGACCACTCTCCAGTAGTCATCCTCTCCTTAAGTAGCTTGGCTACCTGCTCGGGTTTAGGCTGCCCTTTCTGCTTTGTAGGCTCTGGCCTGGGTGCTCCTGCCCCTACCCATGCCGCTAGCGTCTCTGCTAGCTCTTTGCCGGGCTTGTTTATTACCGCCCCTGCCAGCTCCTCGCACCGTGTCTTAGAGACTACTAGATTATGGGACCAATCCATGTCCCCTACCACGTCAAACTCGTATTCCATGCCGTCACGCTGGATCGGCGCCATGCCGACTTTTCGCGGCGTCTTTCCGCCCTTGCCGTTATCCTCTAGGACGTATTCGGTCTTGGCCCGCATGGTCACGATCACGTGTAGGTCAGCGCCTAAAATCGTGTCCACCAGCTCATTATGCAGCGGCGTAACCTCTCGCCAGGCTGTGTAGCTATTGCCCGAACGGCTCCGAGCTGTGGCCTTGTCCTTTAGGTCAAGCGCTCCACCCTTGCCGCTCCACGCGTGCGTCAAACTGTCAATTATGAGCACGTCATAGCCAGCCCGGGCGGCCTCCCCTATGACATCGCAATAGCGTTGCGGGTGGTAGTCCTCTAGCTCTACGACATCGAAGCTAAAGCGATCGGCGTACTTGCTCGCGCTCCCTCGCTCAGTGTCAAGGACGGCTACCCGCCCCAGCTCGCTAGCTATTCCTAGCGCTGTGTATGTCTTACCGGACCCTGCCGGCCCGCACAGTGCCAGCCTTAGCCGGCTCTGTGTCTTTGTTGCTTTCTTGAACATGTGTCCTCCCTAAATGGCCATGAGCATAACAAAAACGGCCACGATGATCAGAGCTCCTAGTGCGTCGGTCATCACTCACCATCCTTTCTTGTCGAGCGTTTTTCCACGGTGTATCAATCGATACCCATACAAACCTTTAGCTCTACGGAACGCTTCTAAACCGCTCTGTAGATCGTCATACTTCGCGATAGTGCGCCACTTGCTATACGTGTGCTGCTTGCCGCCGAGTGGACGTCGCACTATGCCGGTATGCTCTCGGCGCTGTAGTAGATATTTCGCTGGCATTTTATCCTCTCCCAAGTGCCCCAGGGGGCTAGTTAGCGTCAGCGTCGTTGCTGATACTGGTATCTAACTATGGGCGTGTTATCCTGTCAACGGGCGGTTAACAGATAATTGCAGTTAGTTATCTAAACGCTAGACAGGAGGACATATGGAACAACCAAAACCACAGATCGGCAAGCTATCAGCACGCCTAAAGCAGCTGCGCCAGTCGCGCGATCTAACCCTGGACGGACTATCACAGCTGCTCGTCACACAGTTTGGATTAGAGCGCTCACGGCAGAATCTACACCAGCATGAAACGGGCCTAAGGCTGCCCAGCTCGGAGGCCATCGCCGGCTATTGTCGAGTCTACGATTTGAACACCGCTGATAGTCGCGAGCTCTACACCTTAGCCGGCTACGTGGTAGTGTTTGCCGTGGAGGAAGGATGATACAGAAGATCGTTATAGGAATCGACCCAGGCAAAACGGGCGGCGCCGTAGCCCTTGATATGGACGGCAAACCCATTGAATGGATAGCCGCCGATCATCCTGAAGAGGGATACACCGTAAAGGCTACGGGCGGCGCGCTTTACGTGCCCTCGGCTATGGCGCTGTGGCTGGCAGACCTCAAAGACGCCTACCAGGTGCTTATGGTCATCACCGAGAAACAGCAGGCTAGACCGCTTGAAGGCAGGACTAGCATACTTAAAACCGGCTTTGGCTGGGGCCTGTGGGTCGGCATCCTTGCCGCGCTAAAGCTGCCCTATAAGGTCGAGCCCCCGGGCGTATGGACTAAGGCAGTATTTGGATCAATGCCTAACGGCACAGACCGCAAAGCCCGTGCAATCACTACAGCTCGCGCCCGTGTTCCAGATCTTCCGTTGACGTGGGGCAGAAAGACTAAGCCACATGACGGGCTAGCCGATGCTGCTTGTATGGCTTTGCGTGCTCTTGCAGAGGTGCGAGGCTTTAAAAAGTAAAAGCCTCCCGCCCACAGGACAGAGCGAGAGGCCACCCGGACAGGGGATCCGGGTTTATTACTTACAGCGTGCGCCTGTGGCCTGACATACGGCGGCCATGTCCTCGCGCAGCTCGGTAAGCTGCCGGGCGTTTTCCATCACCACGGCTTCTAACCGTTCCAGACGCTCAGTGTTTTGGCTTACCATTACCTTAGTCGTCTCGTCCTCGGCTTGCTTTAGCTCAACGCCTCGCAAGCGATCGGCCATCGTCACGGTATCCGATGCCACAGCCTGCAGAGTCGCGGCTGAGACGCCCAGCGCTATACAGGCAGAGATAGCTGGAATTATGAAATTATCCCACTTCATGATCGATCCCTCTTGCCCGTATTATAGCCCAGTTAGGTTAGTCCTGTTCGCGTGCTGCCTTAATTGCAAGGTTGACACAGTCCCAATTAGGCCCGGGCGTGTCATCGTCGAAAGAACAGACAGCGATCCAGCTCTGGATCCGGGCATCGTCTACAAGCTCGGCACAGCTCTTAGCATCGGATCTGCCCGCGTCGCTTTGCTGATAACGCCAACAGCTCGCAGCCAGACAGGCAGGAGTTAGGCTCTTGTCCGCTTCGAGGCATCCCGCCGGCACATCGGCAGCCAGGCCGGCGCGTGTCTCCGCGTCAAGCGTTAGCGGACGTGTAGCCGCCTTGCTGAGCTCGCCTATTGCTTCTGCGACCTCTGCCGAGTCATCGCCACCAGAGCCCCCAGCTATGTAGCCTCCGGCGCCACCTAATAGCAAAGCGGCGCCCACTAGGATCCAGCTAATCGGCGTCATGGCTTAGGAGCTCGTAGCGCTGCAAACATCTTCGGCCCTGCTTCCCCAGCGATAAAACTAACGCCGATTAACACCCACTGATCGCCGTTTAGCTTGTCTGCCCATAGAAGCCCGCACGCCGCACAGAAAACCAGCAAACGCCGATAAGAGATCCGCTCGTGAGCGCTAAAAAGTTTGTTGATTACGGCTTTCATCATCCCTCCCGGGTTTCAATCCAGTTGTTTATCCCAGCTGCAAGGCTGCGCCCGATAAGATGCAGCCCCTCCGGCGTCAAAAGCTCTGCGTGCTCTGGGCAGTCAATAAAGGCAGGCTCAAAGCAAAGCGCCACGGGCTGCTGTACCTGAATGGTTGCCCAGGCATTCTTCGTCCAATCGCCCGGCTTTGCCGGTATACACTTCACCCCGTTTAGCTCTGGGGCGACCATTCTAAGCTGTCTCGCTACTCGTGACGCGAGCTCTGGCCCGCTTCTGCTGCGTGAGTCATAGAAAACCGCACCGTAAGCGCTGCCGGGCTGGCCTTTCCATCCGGCGTTTAAATGACCGCTGACGTAGATTTGTGGGACATGAGCGGCAAAAGTGCCCGCGTAGGAGTTTACGCGGTTATGCCGATCTCCATAGGTGCCGTCTGATATGGGGATCACTATGTGCCCCATCTCGCGGAGTGCCAGCTCTGCGGCCCACAGGTAACGCGGCGTTAGTAATGCCTCTTGCTCATCCGTGCCGATCTTGCCGTCGCCGTCTATGTCATAGCTAGCCCCGGTATCCAATGGCCTAGCCGGTTTGCCGCTGTGCTGACGGTCTAGGTATATGACGGCCCGCACGGGTTAGGCCTCAGGCTCTAGCCAATCGATCAACGCCTGCAGGTCTGCAGCTGTGCCGGCTTTGCAAGCATTCCAGATCGCCCGGTCGATTCTAAACGAGCAGCAGATAAACTCTTTGCTATCGTCGCCGGTTGTCACGAGCTCGATCGATCCGTTGGCCTCGTTGTCTTGGTCTGCTGTGATTTGGTCTAGCATTACGGGCCACTCAGTGCGGTATCACCGCTAGGGTTAGTGCCGCTCTCGGGGCATTGGAATTGGTAATAACAGTCAAAGTCTAGATCCTGCGACGATCCAACGGTGCCAGAGCGGCCCACAGCGACAAATACGTACATCTTGTCAGAGTTACCACGCGCCCACTTCTGACTAAAGACGGTGGAGGAGATCGCGTTGTATGCGTCGCCTGTGTCGGCCCTAGCTCGCCAAATCGCCCACTTCAGTTGAGGCGGATCAGCGGGTGACAGAGCACCTCCGCTTAGGCTTTCATCACGCACAATGCTGATCTCAAATTCTAGGCGGTTTGTGCTGCGAATCCCCGCCGTTACGTCTGCCTCATCAATAACTGCAAGAGCTGAGGTGCTGACAGAGATCGCGCCGTTTGGCGTTGCCTCGCTGATATTGTAGACAAACTGACGTTGTAGCCGCGAGACAGTAGCGCCCGTATCAAGCCCAGCCCCGAAGACATCACGCGGTGTCGGCAGGTTTTCCGGGTCGCTCATCAAGCCCAAAACGCAAAACACCTTAGAGGCTACCGGCGGCCTGTTATCGCCTCCCGTAGAAGATCCGTCGCTCGTTGCCCAGCCAACGCCCGGGAGATGCACATAGCCCCGAAAATCGATCGGACTGTCAAGGTAGTTAATCGACGTGCCGTCGTTGTTTTTGAGCTCCTTATAGAAGACGCAACCATCAACGATCTTAGAGTTAGCGGACGTGTCTACCGTACACTTATTGATCCCGCCTACGTTGCTAAGGTTTGAGACGGTAGTGTCCGGGTCTTCGGTCGTCCACGTTCCATCAGTAACATCGACGCGGGTCCAATCTGCGTTTGCCTCAACTGCCGCCGCTGCTGCTACTGTCGCTGATTTGTAGGGCATCAGTCCCCCTCGTAGGTGAGAACCTTACAAACGGTTGAGGCGTGGTCAGACGCGACCCAGAAGCTAAACCGCCCAGCGCTGCGAGGGATAGGCCAATAGTAGGGCGTATTTGCCGCTACGTCGTAGGCTACCTCCGTGGTAATGGTTGCGCCGTCTGTGCCGTCGTTGTGAATGACGAAGCCGGTTTTATCAAGCAAGACCTCTACCATCCGAGCGTTGCCCGGTACGCTGAATTCCTGCATGGTGTTAGGCGTTGCGCTCAAGGTAGTTTTTGCCTCGCCTACCATCTTCTCTGCAATTGTAATGACGGCCATTAGATCCCCTCTGGTTTGGCTTAGTGTATCAGACCCGGGCGTCTGTTGCCCAGTTTGGAACGGTTGTAAAGGTTACTTCTGTCAGCCCGGGCGCCCTTACCAGACCAGACACAAGGCATACCACCTCGTTAAATCCGATCTCGGCATCTGTCAGCGTTACGACGTGCCCAGGCTCTAGGCTCTGGTATTTCTGCCCTAGGCGGTAGGTTACTGTCCTTCGGGTCTGCCCGTAATATCGGATCATCCAGTCTAGAATTGCTGAGGCCGTCTCGTCTCGCTCTACGGTGGGCGCCTGCATAACTGGGGCCTCTCGCTTGCCGTAGCGTGTATAGCTTGCGTAGCTGTACGGGTTGAAGGTTACGAACGGCTCCCGCTCGTAGTTATCGTGGGTGTACGTCAAACGCTTTCTATAGTTACCGTCTGGCCCGGTCATGCAGTACTCAAGCGTGATTGTGTTGTAAAGCTCGGAGATGCTAGACACGTCAACCGGCCCGGTTCTGTCTCCGAATTGCTCTTGTATGTTGATTTGCTCTGTTGCGTCCTGCTTTGTCGCTGCCCAATTCCAGTAAACAAACGATAGGCCATCCTCTCGGACGTAGGCAGACAGCGGCAGGAAAGGGAGAATGTCCTCGCTAATCAGCTCCCACGGTGATCTCTGCTCATTGATCCAGAAGTCTAGCGCGTAGTCGTTGACCTCTCTTAGCGGCTGCCGTGATCTCAGCTTGTCTACCTTTAGGCCCGATTGCTCTAGCATAAACTCTATAATCTCGCCGGCGCCGTGTAGGTATCCGCCCTTGTCATCTCTGGCCCGGCCGACTGCATTTTTCCAACCGATCCAGAGCTCATCACCTACGCTGATCGGTGTCGATACCGATCCGCCGCTTACGCCTAGACTCACCGATCCAATAACTACCCAGCTGGTTATCTGTCCGCGCCCGTCTGTTTTGTTGAGTACGTTAGCCACGATCGGCTCTGCCCAATCATCGTGAAAGACCACCACAGATCCCCGCGTCGCTGACCCTGGGGCAGTGTCTAGGATCTCGTGCCCCGCTACCATAACGCCAGCAGCGTTTACGCTATTGTCCTCGGTCGTTAGGTCGATCTCAATGAGCAGCCCAGGCGAGGCCTTGAATACTCCTGCAGCCTGCCCCCACCACGCTCTAGGTGGATTAGTGCCGGGTTTGCCGAATATCTGCGGGTATACCTCACCGCGTGCGGCGTCATCGTGACTAATAGTGTTGCCTGCCGTGGTGAACTGCGGAAAGGAGATGTGATCGATCACATGTGTATCAGGTGGAAACTTGATCGGGTCTAGGTAGTCTGACTGAGTAAGCGTAAACTCTACGGGTTCGCGTTGGCTGCCGTAGCTCATGCCATCTAAAAAGCCTTCTACTATTACGTGCCGCTGCTTGTGGTTCATGCCACGCAAAATCAACGAGAGCTCGCCGCGTGCTTGCCCAACGTCCCGGCCTGTGTCTGTGATCGATGTCCAGCCCTCTTGTTGCCCGCTCTGGAATTGAACCGATAGCGACACCTCGCGGCTTGACGCATCGGCCTCCATTACGCCCACCACATCTTCATACTCCAGAAATTCTAGTCCGGCTTTGTAGTGATACGCTGCCGGGCCGTGGCTTGTGTCACCGCTCGGAACCTCGATAACGTCTGTGGAGAATCGGTAAACCTTGCCCCGTAGCTGCAGCTCTAGCAACCAGACAAGCTGCCCACCCTCTAGCTCATCGCGGCTAAAAGGCATTAGAGCTCCTCATCTATCGTGACTTGGTTAATGGCGATCACCTCTGTCTCTTCGTCATCGCCTAGAATCGTTTGCTGTGTAACCGGTGACACTACCCGCCCGTAGATGTGGCGATCCCGCCCTAGAATAAGCTGAGTGCTTGCCGCGTTAGCATCTGGAATCCTGGGCAGGTATACCGTAGGCTCGTAGGCACCGCGTAAACGGTACAAAGAGCCCGCTACAGTCCACGGGTCAGCCCTTACGCCCCACCCGTTAGCCGTGCCGGCGCTGAGATAATCAAAGCTCGTAGAAGGTGTGCCGCTAACGTCTGTGCTGTCTATGCCCTCAGTCCAGGCAAATTGAACGGTCCGACGAATAGGCCCCAGCTCCTCGACCAATCGATCGCCCGCTCTGCCGGTTGTGATCTCTTGGTTAGGCTCATTGGCTATTGTGCGGCCCCAGCTGTAATCTTGACCGAACAGGACCACAGGACCAATTAGGCAGGTGCCGATCGTAAAATATTCCTCTAGAGTCGTTTGGGCTGGAATCCTTAGCCGATACTTTGAGTATGTAGACAGCGCCGTGTGGATTAACAGCGTTGCTGATTCCTCGTAGATGTCGAGCGTATCAGAGGCCGGAGCTCCTGACACGTCGCCGGTAAGAAGCAGCTGAGCAAATTTAGGCACAGCGTTTGGCGGGTCGGATGCAAATACGCCCTCCGTATTGTGCGCTATTTGGTGGTGGCTCTCGCTACCGCCTCCAGGGTCGAGCACTACCCGCGCTCCTGCCAGCTCGTCTAGCTTCAAATAGCGCCCGCCCGCTGTGGCGTTGCTCGTGTCTGGAATTATAACGTTGCCGTGGCGTGTGTAGTTAAGCCCGCTGAATTCTGAGCTAGTGTCAATCGTGCCGAGCGTGGTCCAGGTCGAGCCGTTCCACCCCTCAAAATAAGCTAGTTTAAAATTGATCTTGTTCAGGTGAACGCCGATCGAGGTATTTAGCGGCCTTGTGATTTGCCCGTCTGCCGGGTTCCACTCGATCGTTACCTCTGTGTCATCGTCGGCAGAGCGCCAATCAACGCGAGGAGACGGCGCGATCTCTGGATGGATTAGCCGCATTGGGTGTGCGTAGTCCGTCTCAGACTGCCAGCTATCACCTACAAAAGCTACAGCGCCTTTGCTTTCAATGTTCCACCCTGAATCTAGATAGGTAGGGTACAGGCTAAACGGCCTGCCGTAGAGCCAGTAGGGGCGGTAATCCGTCTTCTCCCACTCGTTACCAATCGGCGCCGCCCGTACCATCCACGTTGCGAAATTCCATACGCTCGTGTAGGTGCCCACGTCATAGTTACCCCAGAAAGCCTGCCCGCTTGCCGTGTTGGGTGTAGCGGATAGAGAGGCCGTCGTAGTTACCTTGGTCCAGACCTGCTCACTAGGCAGCTTGTAATAGACTACGGCCTCATAGTTAGCGCCGTCCTGCTCCCAAGTTACCGCCCAGTCTCGATCCTCGTCGGTCAAAGTGAGCACGCTAGAGATCGCGGTAGCTACGCCGTAACCGCTTGTAGCGTCCCACACCTGGGCCTCTTCTTTGCCTAGTCTGACCTCCACGCCGTTAACGTAAATGGTAGCGTAATTGTTATTGATCTCGCCTAGGCTTACGCTTGCATTGGTCTTGCCGCGATACCGCGCAAAGATGCAAGTAACAGAGCTACTAGCAAGGCTGAAGGCGTGAGCTCCTGACGTGCTAGCAAATTCGCACCCGTCTAGCGTAATGCTAAAATTGGTGTTTGCAGGTGGACCACCAGACGCCGTACCGCCAACTAGGCTGTAATCTGTCGCTATGTTGTCGGGCGTCTCTGTCGGTAACCAGGTGTACTGCCCACGGTCCCCAGCGTCTAAATTTTGATACCCGCCTAGTGTGATCTGTAGCGTGGCCCCGCGTCCGTCGTTTTGGGTGCCTGCCTCGTTCTTTGTGTAGCCATGAGTAAATAGCAAGATCCCAGCTTTATAGGGTGTTGCCGTGCTCATGTTCAGCAGCTCTACGCCGTTACCTATTGCCCACGGTGAGGTAGACTCGCCGTCTTGCATTAGGAGCGCAAATTGCGTGTCAGTCCAGCCCGTATCGCTAAGGTGCTGGATCTCGCCGTTGCTTCTAGACTCGTCAATGTAGAGAGACAGATCGCGCATATCATAGCGCCTTACGTTTGTTTGCCCCTCCCATAGTTCCCTAGGGACGTTGCTTTTGCCGCCCTGATATATAACGGTCAGGAAACCCTCATAATCTACGAGACAATGAAAGCGCCCGGCGGTCTGGTTGTCCTCGAGCTGCAGGGTCGTATCAAAGTCTGGATCGTCTACAAAGCTGCTGTAGGGCGTCAGCTTACGGCCTGCCTTTAACACCCGATCGGCGTCTGTGCTGCCCGGCTTGTCTGCGTAAATAAGCAGCGGTTGATCAAGAGCGTCTACGACTAGCTTAGCATCATAGACATTGGCAACACTTGTACCACTGCCCGTCACTGATACCCGATCGGGCTGCCATCGATCGATAAGCTCCCAAGATACGCCAAAATCCTTAGAGACGTAGTGGTCTGTCTCAAAGTGCTTAACGGAGCTAACCGGCCCCTGTACCTCACGAATCAGCGTTATATAGCCGTTATGATAGACGGCCCGGACGTTGATCCAGCTGTTGATCGTTACAATGTCTGGATCTACAGAGCCAAAATCCTTAGAGGCTGTGGCCGTCGCTGACTGTGCGATCTGCCAATTGGCGCCTCTATCATCCGACCAGTAGGTGTCGAGCTCGTGCGTAATTAGCAGCAAACGGCCCGATGGTAGCTCTACCAGCGTAGAAGGTGGCGCATAGTTCGAGGTGACGCCGAACACTTGATCTGTAAAGTTTACCGTGCTCCACGTATCCGTAGCCGGGTTGAGCGTTGCCACATACAGATCGCTCGTGGTGGTGGTTACCTCCGCGTAGACCATGTGCACAAAGCCATCTTTGGACGTGATAGCGTGAGGCCATGCCATCGGGATCTTAGTGGTTAGAGCCGTCGCCCATACCTTGCAGCTCGTGACGGTCGTAAATGGCCACCATCCCCGGTAACTAGCGTCTGTCTCTTCTTGGTATTTCCAAATAAACCGCCCGCCTGTTTTAGTGCCGTTTGCATAGCCGGGCTTGACACATTTAATGTCGTAATTCTTGTCGGGTACGGAGGTGCCCACGGCCTCTAGGTCCATGTGCCCTTCACCCACTACCACACGCGGCTCTCCCACTTTTGCCCCGCCTTGCTGGGTAGCTGGCGAGATCGTAGCGTTTGCCGCGTTAAATCGATCGTCTCGGAGGATTAACCCTCGATAGTCTGGCTGTTCGTGGTCTGCCATTAGCTCGCCTTACGGTGGGGGTTCCTGCGTCCTCTTCTCTGTCTCCTATTCAACTCAGCAGAGATCGGCCCACCTCGCTTAATCGAATCGGCTAGCACAGTGTCTAGAACGCGGTGTTTGTAGACCTGTTGTACCACGATTTGCCCGCCCATACCGCGCCCAGCGTTGGCAGCGTTTAGGCCTGCCTCGCCTCCGATCGATTGCATCCCCTGAGGCGTTAGAACGCCCTCGCCTACGCGAGCTCTAATCATGCGCTCGTCAGGTTTGACCATACCGCCCCAGTGCAGCGTAGGCGGCTCTTGAGCGCTTACCATGGCTGCCTGTGTAGCTCCCAGAGCTACAATTCCTGCCGTTGCGAACGGCGCGCCGATAGGCCCAAGCTGCGCCCACGCCTGCATAACCGCCGTTGCGGTATTCATCGCGATCGCCGCAAGGTTGATCTTCTTTTGTACCTCGTGAGCGTCTGCTATCGCTTGGTTTTGAATCTGCTTCTCTTCCTCTTTGGCCTTAGCGTTAGCCTCTAGCCTGCCCTCTAATAGCAACTTTTCCGCTTCTAGCTGAGCCTTTACCCGCTCGTCTGTAGTCTCTCCGATCGTTGCGTTAATGGTATCGATCTGGGTTTGTATGTCTTCGGCCTGCTTGTCGTAGGCTTCTAAGGCTTTCTTTCCGTCCTTAATCGCCTCGCCCATTTGAATATCTGCGATATTGCTAGCGGCTTGCGATATGTTGCCGCCTATGCTGTTGATCTGGCTTGCCAGCTCGTTTAGCTTTGCTTTGGCTTGCTCGGTCTGCAGGTTGTTTAGATGCTGCTGCACATTAGCGATCGACGGCGCTAGCAGTTCAAAAGCCTGATCGCTCTCACCTGCTGCCGCTTGCAGCTCTTTTAGCAAAGTCTCTGCTTTGTCGATCGGCGTGGCTGCGTTGGTCAGCGTGTTTGCTTGCTCTTGCAGCGTGCGATTATGCTTTATGGTCGCCTCTGCTGCTGCATCCTGGGCGGCTATTTCGGCCTCTAGTTCGCTGCTCAAAATGGCGCCGTTGAGAGCATCGATCGAGCCTTTTAGCCTAGCGGCTGCTTGATCGCTCTTGCTTGCCTCGGCTTGCAGCTCTGCCAATGTTTCCGCCATCCGCTGCATGGGTGAGGCTGCAGGTAGTAAAGCCTTGGCCTTGTCTATGAGCTCCTGTAGCTCGTCCTTGGTTTCCTTTGTGACTCGTGCCGCTCGCTTCTGCGTGGCGTTATTCTTCTCGCGTTGCTGCGCTGTCTTAAACAGCGTCTCTGCGTATTCTTCCTGCGTTTTTGTGAGCGCCGTTACGCGGTTTTGGGCTTGCGTCACTGCAGCTCTGAGCGCTGGCCCGTGCTCTTTGTTGTATTGCCCAGCCTGATAATTTTGGTGGGCCTGGGCAGCGGTTAGCCCGGTGATGTCCTCGGTATATTCCTTGGTCCCATCTGCTAGCGCTTTTTGTGCCGCTTCTAGATCTGCCGTGGCCTTTTGCATGTCGCTAGACACTAGCGCCGCTGCTTTCATCTCTGCATTGTGCCTAGCTATTTCTTCTGCGCTCTTCTTTCCTTGGGCTGCCAATAGATCAAATTGTGCCGCCGCCATCGCTTGATCAAGTCGCCCAAACATGGCAACCGTTCGATCGAGCTCCTCGCGTGCATCCGCTACCCGCTTCTCTGCCTCCTCCACGTCTTGGCTAAGCATGTAGTAGGCGCCGCCAGCTACTGCTAGGGCAGCTGTGATAGCTGCAAGCGGCCCCATCCCTGCAGTAAGTAGACGGCTCAGCCCCTCGACACTACCGGCCAGCTCACCGACGATAAAGAAAGCCTTTTCAGCCTGTGGGCTGACTAGACCAACCGCACTACCAAAACCCTTGATCGCTGAATCGGCTTCGCCTGTTACCTCTGTGGTGTGCTTAAGCCTGTCGGTTAAACTGCCGACATCTTTACCGGCCTGCTGAGCTCCGCGCCCAGAGCGCTTCCATGCGTTGCCTGCTGCTTTGGCTGCCCGCTCTGCCGCCTTTTCTGCGCTCTTGAATTGCTTTTCAAGAGCCTTAACCATCTCTTTAGCTTCCTTCTCCGTAACGTCTGGCATTTTTGCCAGCTGCTTGGTGAGGTTGCTTAGGTCAGCTCTAAAGCTCAGATCGATTGCACCTGTCGCGGCCATGCTCTAGCCTCCTAGTACCCGTGATTGTACCTCAGCCAGCTTAGGAATAAGCCTACGGCTTTCCTTTGTCATTGGCTTACCGATAAGCTCACGCCAGTAGAATTTGCGAGATGGATAAGGATAGCGCGCCATATAGAGATAGCGGCCTTTCCGTGGGTGATTTTGCGCAGGATTGAGCAGAGCTACCGCGATCGATAGGCTGTCGCGTTTAGAATCTACAAAAGTCTGCAAACTAAAGCCCTTGTAAGAAAAGCCCGTTGAGGTCCATCCGGGTGGATTAAATCCTTTTTTCTTCTTTCGACGATCATAGCGCCTAAACCCCATAGCGTTTTCTTTTGTAGGCCTAGGCCACGTCTGCTTGACGCCGTTATAAATCTGCCGCATCGAGGCCTCTAGCGGCTGTCTAAGCGCTCGGGTCGAATCCCTCACGGCCCGGTCTAACAGGTCATTAACCCCACTAAGCTCTATAGATGCTCTAGGTGTTCCCACCCTGATCCGTGTCTTAGCCATGCTAACCACCTAACCAGAATGATTCAGCGCTAGAACTTGCCGCTTTCACTTGCTTAGCAAGCGGCCCGGCCTTTCTGCGCTTCTTCTTGTCTGGGCGGTTAACAGCTAACACTGCGATCTGATCCTTATGGGATAGCCGGTAGAACCACTGAGGATCGCCGGCGTGCTGTATCCCCAGAAGCACAGCTAAGCGGTCTGCTGCACCTCTTGGGGATTGGTAAAATTTGCCTGTTTGTCTACTTCCTGCTCACGCGTAAAGAGAGAAGCACACACGGCAGTAAAGCAAGTTACGGCGGCCTCGATCAGCTCCTCGCGGTTATGGCCTTTCTCCATCGCCGCGCTGTAGACCTTGCCGCCATACTTAACAAGATCAAGGTCTAGTTCCTCGTAGAGCTCCACGCCTCCCAGCTCTAGGCCTGGAACGCACAGACCAAGCGCCCCGATTAGTGCCCGTTGCTGACGCCTCGGCTTCTTTGCCTCTGACGTGTACCCGATCGCTATGTCCTCTCGCTCTGCAAAAGGTGGCAAAACGATCGGGTATTCGTTGCCTTGTAGCTTTACTGTCTGCTTATCCATCGTCCGTCCTTCCTTCTACGTGGATTAAGTAAGCGCAATTGTCCCGTAGCAGGTGAAGCTAACCGAGAGGCTGTTTGGGTCACCCTCTGAGAAATCGACGGAGCAAGCGCAGTCATCAAGCGTGATCGTGTGATCTGCGGTGTCACCGTGAATCGTGCCCTGAATTGTCAGCGTCAGCTTAACGGTGTAAACCTCAGCATTCGTGCCTAGGGTGCTAACAGCAGAATGAAACGAACCTTGCTTTGTCAGCGCATCGGCAAGCAGTGAATCTGTACCGTCTGACAGGTCGGTAAAATGTACTGTGAACGACCCCGTAGGGAATGTCTGGTTAGTGTAGCGTACCGATCCCAGGTCACCGCGATCGAGGTAGGTCGTTACCTCCTTTTGGTTAGCCATCAGCCCGGAGACGCTAAAA
>Ga0181590_10001368_pt1 | contig 20632 bp, 26 predicted proteins | sample 071ome_34_FD_132446 | JGI IMG/M metagenome (GOLD analysis project Ga0181590, IMG submission 132446) | Coastal salt marsh microbial communities from the Groves Creek Marsh, Skidaway Island, Georgia - 071411BT metaG (megahit assembly) | ecosystem: Environmental > Aquatic > Marine > Intertidal...
CAGCTACATCAGTAATAGAAAAGACACCACTATTATTAACAGTTTGATTAGGTTGATTTTGTCCTAGATAACCATAAGGCATTTGAACTCCTTTAGGTTATTTCTAAAATACTTGCAAACGCCTCCAGATCGCCCGACGCATTACCACCAGTTAAATCAATCTTATCGCCATTTTCTAAAAATATTTTAGATGTTCCTGCTAATTCTATTGTGCTGTCTGCTGGAACAGAAATCGTATATGCAATTCTTGCATTACCAGAAGTTCCGTCAATAACATCAGCAGTTATAGTGTCGTCAGTTGCTCCGTCTACATTAGTTATTCTTAATGTAACTACTATTCCAGATCCTCCACTTGAATTTGTATAAAGTGTTTGAGCAGATGAAGTAACATCTAAATATGCATTTTTATAAGCCTCAGCCATTTTTTCCTCTCTATCCTAACGCCAATATTAGCCCAACTGTTGCCCCTGCGGGAGCCAAATTAGCAATATCTTGAGCCGTTGTTTTCTTTATATTGTTAGAATCTGAAACGTCGCCAATTAAAACTTCATCGCCACCTGCAACAACTGCAGAAGTTTGCGAATTTACATCAACAGCTAAAGATACAGCTCCTGAAGTTCCGCCACCAGTTAAGCCTGCACCTGCAGTAATTCCTGTAATATCGCCCTCACCGATAAAGTTTGCCCACGTCGATCCATTATAAAATTGTAAATCATTAGTATCTTTTAAATAACAAAACATGCCTTCTTCGGCAGAAGTGACAGCTGCGTCTCTGGCGGTAGAGTCGTCGAAAACCATAACCACTTGTTCTTGAATATAATTATTGAAGTCTGAGGCATTTACTAAGTCGCCTGTGCTCCATACTTTAAAACCTGCTCCCATTTATTAAATTGCTCCTTTTTGTCTAAGTATAAACCAATCTAGTGCCTTCGCCCAATTTAGCCTGTCCTAAAATCCAACCTGCTGAACCTGCAGGGCTTAATGTAAGATTCCAATTCCATGTTTGGCTACTAGCATTTACAGTATGGCTTATTGATTCAATCCATAATTCATCAGTATAGTCAGAAGAATCTGGATTGACTATCTTAACTGATATTCTATCGCCAAAACCTAATCCAAGAGCTTTTGGCCATATATTGACATCTTCTCGTGGATTTACTTGCAGTTGTTCTATTCTAACAATAGGAATAGAAGTTTCATTAATTTTTTGTTCTATTATAGATAAGACATCAGCGTCGGTTTCATTAATAGTTGTTTGACTACTTGCTATTGGTCTAAACTTTTGAATAGAAGTAGCGTCAGAAACAAATTGAGCCGTTCCACCAGATCTAGTCCATTCATAAAGATTTATTACTTCGTGAGTATCATAAGACGAAACAACGTTTTGATATGGTAGTTGAGTTCCATCATTAGCAAAACTTGCTTGAACATTAACAGCTTTTGTATTTGATAATCTGTAATCTCTATTTCTAAAAGTAGCAACTCCGTCAGCTCCCATAAAAAATTGTGCATTTTCTGCTCTCTCTACATCTCTTAATAAAGTTAATACATCAGAACTAGTAGAAGATTGAGAAATAACATTAATAGTTCCTGTATTAATGGATCGTAAACCACTTGGGAATTGCACTTGGTCTAATAGTCTTGTAATTCTGTCACTTGATAATTCAGTTGTATCTTCGTAGCCCATTACAGTTGATATTCCTAATTCAGAAAACCCGCCACGTCCTAAACGCCAACCTGCAGAATTTAATGTCACTTGATTAAATAATTTAAAAGCGTCTACGCAATTAAACACTACTGTACTGTCAGCTCCCAACGCAGGATAGCTAACTGGTATCATATCTAAAAAGCCATAAAATATTGGATAGGTTGTAGAATCATAAGTTGCTTGTATTCTTACAACTTTATGAGGTTGTATTTTTGTTTCTCCAGATCCGCTGTCATAATAAGGCGACGCTGTATTATTTGGATTAAATCTGTTATCTGCATTAGATAAAAGAATACTACACGTTCCACCTACGAATTGTCCCAATTCATTAGCTCTTCCCCTTTTAGTTGTAAATTGTCTTACATAATTTGATACATCAGTAAATGTAATTGAATTATCAAATGGATTTGAATCAAAACCTATTTCAACTGTTAAATCAACATTGGAATCAAAAGCTACAGACATTAGAACGCCACATTGATTCCACGTCTTGCACCTTCTTGTAGTGCTTTAGCAACTGCCTCTTCTATTTCTTGAACAGTTCCTAACGTTGACCCTGTATTTACTGTTATAAGAGTTCCGCCACCTGCTAATCTTCTTTCAGCTAATCCACCGCCTATATCTCTTTCAATAGGGATTGCTGCACCACCACTTGGTGGAAATTTTAATCCGCCACCTGCTCCGCCGTCGCCACCTGCTCCGCCACCACTTGAAGGAATACTTGGGGCTGATAAGCCGATACGACTTTGCTTTGCAAACATCTCATCATACATTGAATTAATTTTGCCTATTTCTATTCCAGTTATTTGAGACATTTTTTTGATAGCGTCTTCATAACCTTTAGTGCCCTCACCAAAACTGGCTAGAGCTTTTGTAAGTTGTTCTTGAGCTATTGCATACTCTAGTGTATTTCTAAAACTTTGTTCTGTGACTTTGTTCAACTCTTGTTGAGCTTCTTTTACTTTATCAACTGCCTCAGCTCTTATCTCTTCTGCTCTGACTAAATCTTTTTCAGCTTGTTCTATATTTCTTAAAGCGTTTTCTTCTTCCCTACTTACAGCTGTAGATTCTTCACGAACTCTATTCAAATTTTCTTTAGCTATTAAAAGCTGAAGTTCCATTTCTCTACTGCCGTCTTGTGCCTCAGTTAATTCATCGACAGCTTGTTGTGCGTTTAATATTGCTAATTCTTCTTGTGCTGTTACTTGTAATCCAGATCCTTGAACTTTTTGGTATTCTTCTTTAGCTTTTGTTAATGCGTCTTGTGCTTTTTCTACATCTTCTTCAGCTTTAATTTGTTTTTGTACAGCTTGATTTCTTTTTTTCTCTGCGTTATTTATTTTGTCTTGAATAGATTGTAATTGGTCAAGAGCTGATAAAACAGATTGTAAACCGCCCAATAATCCGTCTTCATATGCCTCAGCTGTTTTTAATGCCTCTTTTGCGTTCTCATCTAAGGCGATTCCATTTTGGTCTAATAAAGTTGTTAATTCTGAAACTGTATAATTTGTTCCGTCTAAAATTTCTTCAAGATCCAAAGTAGAATCAACAACTTCTTCAGTTTTAGTTGCTACGAATCCTAAATAATATTTTTGTCTATCATATGCTCCAGTTAATTGGTCAGCTTTAGCAGTAGCCTCAGCGTATTTATCATTATTTTTTCCAATCCACTTAAATAACTTTTTAAGTCCTGTAACAACCAAAGAAGTGCCTGGGAATAGTGCAAATGAAAGAACTTTAGCAAGTGTTGAAACTTTTACGCCCATAACTTCCAAAGGCTGATTTATACTATTAACCCTATTTCTAAAATTTTGAAAACGTTCTACAACAATTTGTGTGTTCTCTACTAAGTTTTTAAGGAATGGAACCAAATCTTCTCCAATAGTAATCGCCAAATTATTTAATTGATTTCTTAATATTGTTACTTGTGCTTTAAAACTCTCTAATTGTTTTTCTGCAACTTCTTGAGTAGTTCCGCCTGCGTTCCTTAATTCGTGTTCATAATTACGGATCTGGTCAGTTGAGCCAGATAATATCTTAACTGCGTCAGCTACACCACGATTAAGTCCTAATTGATCCAACGTCGCAGCTTTCATTTCATCTGACATTGGCCCCAAAACTCTATCTAATTCTTCGACTATATCAGCAACGTTTTTCATCTTGCCTTCTGAGTCGAACATTTCAAGTCCTAACGCTTTGAATGCCTCACTATTCTTTGCTGTCGCTCTTGGTATATCACGAAGAACTTGGTTTAATTTTTCACCACCCTCAGCACCTTTAACACCTCTATCAGCGAATGCTGCAAGAACTGCTACACCCTCTTCGACATCTTTATTAACAACCTTTAGAGCTGCACCTGCTTTAGTAGTTAATGCCTCTGAGAATTGTTGAACACTAGCGTTAGCCAAAGTGTTAGCTTTAACAAGAACGTCTGTCACTCTTGTTAAGTTCATTAAGTTTTGTTGAGCGTCTTTAGAAGTTAAACCTAAAGCAGATTGAGCGTCAGTTGCTAAATCGGTAGCGGTAGCCATATCAAACATACCTGCTTGAGCAAAAGCTGCAACTTGAGGTAAAGCTGCAATAGATTGTTCTGCGTCTAAACCTGCAGACGCTAAAAAGAAAAATGCCTCAGCTGATTGGTCAGCTGATATTGTAGTTTCGGTAGCAACTTCTCTCGCAGCCATAGCCATAGCCTTTTGTTGCTGTTCCGTAGTTTGCATAATTGCAAGAGATTGATTTAATTTATCTTCAAAAGATGTAAAGGCTTGAACAGATTCTACGACACCTTTAGCGAGAGCAATAACAGCGGTGGCCGCAGCTGCGACACCAACTTTAGCAAACATAGCAAGTTGTCCGCCTGCGTTAGCTCCTGTTTTTCCTAATGTAGATAATTGAGCCTTAGCAATATTTGCGCCCTTAGTCGCAATTCTTATTACTAAATCTGCACCTGCTCCCATTTATCGATTCCTTTTTTTCTTAGCCTCAGCCTCAGCAATCGCTTTAGCTTTGTTTCGTTCTTCTTGTTCCCAAAGGTAGAATGTAGCCCATTGGTTAAACTCTTTAACAGACATAGTAGTCATTAATTGTCCTACTGTCATTCCTAAGTCACGTGCTAGTCTGAATCGAAAACTAAGATCTGGATTATTCTTGAAACTCTTCAGACATTTCTGTCTGAACTTCCTCACTTCCAATTCCATTAAGAGCTGATATTTCAATAAAAATTTTATCAATTACTTGAGCGTCAAATTCGTAAAGTTTTTCAATAGATTCGTCATCAAGTTTTGGATCGATAACGCTGACTTTTAATAATTCCTTTTGATAATCAAAAGCGTCTTTATTTTTGTCTTGCGATACTCTAGCCAGATCGACTTGCATTTTTTTGGTTAAGCCACGTATTACAATTTTGGCGTCCCACTCTTTTATTTCAAGTTCTTTTGTTTCAACTGTAGGCAAATTGCCTAAATTATTTATATTTAAAATGTCCATATGCGTCCTTTATAAACTATTAGTGAGTGCCTCTTGTAACAGCTCCTGTCACTTGAAAATCTGCTGAATATCCTACAACATCGCCCACAGGTGAGCTTTGAGCATAGGAAGTCAAAATGCATTCGCCAGTATATTTAACGTTTCCGCCTGTAGTTCCCTCAGGTGAATATTCAAAAGATAAAGTTGCGGATTGTCCTACAACTGCACCTAAAATACCATCAAGAGTTGAATCCCATAAACCTGAAATTGACAAAGTTGCGTCTTTTAAACCAACTATGTAAGTTTTATTGCCGTCGCCTAATACAGTTGTTTCAGCGATGTCTGCGGTTTCTGGGAAGTCTACAGAATTTACATAAGACGAAATATCAGTAAGCGTTCCACCTGAATCATCAAGTTTAAAAACACTATCTTTTCCGTGAGTAAATGCCATAAATTGCTCCTTTTTATCCTATTTATTTATTTCTACCAATTCCTACAATAGCAGAAAAACTTGGTGTTGTTCCGCCTATTGTAGCCTCAACTTTCAAATATCTGTTAATAGTAGTTCCCTCATCAACGTATTTGATTTCACTAGTAGTTGAAGTTGCTTGTGTAAAAGTTATTAGATCCACGTAAGTTATATCATCAGCTGAATGAGTTATCTTAATATCAGCTGTAGGGGAAGTTCCAGACGCCGCAGATACAATTAAAAAACCTGCTCCGCCGTCACTTGTGCTTGCTCCGTTATCTCTAGCAGTTCCAGACGCTGTAGCGGTATAGGTAGCGTTTTCTAATACATCGCCGTCATAAAGTCCTTTATCACTTTGAACATCTATTGAAGTTGCTACTACGTCGCCAACTGGAGAGCTGACCCCATAATTTGTTATATTTCCGTTTTGAAATCTTACTTTATCAGTAGCGTCTACGCCGTCTACACCAATTACTAATAAGCAATCACTACCGCCTAAAAGTGGCTGTAAAGTTGCGTCAGCTGTAGCGTCGAAGAATCCTGTAAGTGATACAGTTCCGTCTTTATTTCCAACTATATAAGTTTTATTAGAGTTTCCAAAAGTAGTTGTTTCTGCTACGTCTGCTGTTCTAGTTGAATCAGCTGAACTAAAGTAAGTTGAAAAATCTGTTTCGTTTAAATATATTTTTGAGTTTTTGCCGTGAACAAAAGCCATTATCGTTTACCACCATTTCTGCGTCCACTATTTCTTCTTCTTCCAGATCTATTGCTTGAGCCGTATTTTCCCATTATTCTTCTTCCTTTTTAGCAATTTCTTGTAATTTATTTTCTTTGTAGTTCTTGTCTATCTTAACAATAATTTTTTGTTCTAGTAGCCAATCAAAAGACTCTTTAGGAATGACGCCTTTATTAATTACATCACCTATTTTAAATTCTTTATTCTTAATTTTTATTCCGCTTTGTATTTCATACATTATGCTAAAACCTCAATTATAAATTCTACACCCAAATAATCAATGTTGTTGATATTATAGACACCATAATTACTTGCTGATAATACTCTAACAGATTGAGCCTCACCTGACAACGTTACATCAGATTCTATTTGAGCTTTAACACTATTAGAGCCACTTGAAATTAAATAGCTATCTAAAGTGTTTTGACTATCTTGTGCGTCTACTCTGCTTATATATAAATAAACTGGTATTTCATATCTATCTACACCTCTTTGCATAGTTGCGTCATACTCTACACGATCCATTACGCCTACTACAGCTGTAGGTGGTTCTACCGAATCTGGAACATAGTTATAAACTGACAAGCTCGTAATATTTGCAAGATTGTTTCCAATTTGAGTTCTTATGTTAGTTAAGTTCGCCATTATCCAGATCCTTATTGTCGAACGCTCATTCTACCAACTTTCCATTTGGTTTCAATCGCAATAGCAGTTCCTGCAAGAAGTGCTTTTTTCTCTGCCTCAGAATCTTTAATAGCAATTTTAAAGAATGGAATTAAAGGTGTTCCTTTTCTTCCTATAGCTTGTTGAACTACATAAGGGCTTATACCTTTATCATCAGCCCATTGTCTTAATGCTTTAATAGGCGGATAGTGTGGCTTACTTCTTGACCACGGCTCTTTCAAATTAACTCTTTGGTCATAATATCCGTGAACGTAAAGGGCATAAGGGCTACGAGAATACAAATCAATTCCCTGTGGGAATCCTGCTTGATTAACATGGTCAAAAGTTAAACTTCCCCTAAGATTTCCCCGCCAACGTGGTGCGGTCTTTTTAGCTTTAACTGTAATAGTTTGGCCATACATTGAAAAGAAATTACGAAGAGCTACACCTGCTAATGCGTTGAGCTCCATTCTTTTTTTGAATTGATTAGCACCTGAAACGTAATTAGCCATTACAACCTGTGAACAACTAAATCTTCAATTAATTGTTTAGCGTCTGGATCAAATTTTGTAAATATTTCTATTTGTCCTGTTTGTTCATTTCCTAATACATTGAAAGGGGCGTCTTTACGTTTAAAAAATCTTAATGATTGAATTAATGCAGCTTGAGTAACAGCTTGAGGAATAGCTGACCAACCCCATTTTCCTGTTATTTTTACATTTTTTTGAATTAATGGATCGAATCGTTCAGAAGATCTGGTAGGCAATATTCTCAATTCAGTATAAGGTTTTAAATAAGTATTTCCGTCAGCTACATAATTTATTTCTGGATTAATTGGAATTAATATAAAATCTGTATCTAATGTTAATGTAGTGTCGTAAGTTCCGTCATCAGTTGTATCTAATTGAACTATTAAACCTGTAGTTGTTGATAAATCAGGTATCTCTAAATAAAACTCATTAACAGGTGTAAAGTATTTAACTTGAACAGTTGTATCTTGCCAGAATCTTCTTCCGCAATATTGGTCTATTAATCTACAAGCCCCGTTGATAGCATTGTCAATATTTGTATCTTGAGCTGTTCCACTTAAACCGATATAGCCTTTTAAATCATCTTTATCAATATATTGACCAGCCATTTAAAACCTACTTGGCTTTATTCTCTTTAGGTGCTTTTGCCTTTTTAACTAAACCCCATTCTTTAGCTTGTAAGTCAGATATTTCTTCACCTGCTCTAGCTACTAAAGAAACAGATTGACCTGCGAACTCTTTTGGATGTCCGTCTGATTCAATATATTTGTCATCTTTTTTGTATAAATCTTTTTTTAATTTGTAAGCCATTTTTCCTTTTTCCTTTGAGTTCTGTTTCTCACTCGATCCATAAGACGAGTGAGAAAACAAAACCATAATTACTAACTTTAGAAGTTTGTAATTGAACAGAAAGCAGTTGCTCGATAGATTGCGAAACCTAAGCGCATATTTGCTTTCATCATTACTTTGTCCTTAGTAAAGAAGTCATCGTGAGAATCTGACATAGATACTTCCATTCCCTCTCTACTTACAATGTGAGCAGCTAAACCGCCACCGAATGCTCCGACAAGTGCTGTTCCTGCAGCTATTGCAGTTGAAGCAACAACAGGAACACCCCAGATACTAGCTGTAGGTGCACCATTGAACATTCCAGCTCCAACGAATAATGGTTGTAAAGCTCCTGAAGTTGTAACAGCGTTTACTTCTGTCACAATATCATACCAATCAGATGGATGCATGAGTATTGCGTCTGGTTCTACGAATGCGTCTTTTCTGATTTCAGTAATTGCTTGATAGATCTGGCCAATTCTCTTTAGATTTCCTGCAAAAGTTGCATAGTCAAAAGTATTGATTCCAGATTTGTTCAAGATACCACGGATATTAGGTGCTGTACCATTTCCATTGATTAATTCGCTGTCAAGTCTTAGCTGTAACATTGTTCTTAATCTTGAATCTAAATAACCATTTACAGTAGCAACATCTGAAAGTAGTTCTTCAGTTACAGGAATAGATACACCAAATTTTCTGATGTTCTCTGTGTTCTCTGTAAATGCAAGAGCTGATTCACCGAAAGCGTTGCCTTCAGCTACTTCTGCTGCGTTGTTTGTAAATGTTGTTTCTTCCAAATATTTATATTGATATTGGTCAGTTGTTATAACTGAGAACAAGTCAATTACGCTATTTGGATTTCTTAATGCAGTTGGGACAATTAAATCATCTCTGACTACTGCAGGTGGATAACCAGTTTCTGTTAAAAGAGTTTTCTTTTCAAGAATTGGATTCCACTTAATTTCAGAAGTCACGTTTAACATTCCGTCATTTTTAAATGCTTGAAATGCTTTTGATTCCATTACCATATCTGCTAAAGATTTTTTTGTAATCTTTTTTTCTTCTTCATGAATTGGAAGAGATTTTACTTCAGCACCTTTAACAAGTTCAGCCTCATTATCAGCTTTTTGCTTTTCAAATAATTGCTGTTCTCTTACTTCTTTTGCTAAAGTTTCAAGCTCATCATTTCTTTTTGCCCATTCTTCTTTTTGTTGTGCGTCCATATCAGAAAAATTGACGTCAGCAAATTGTTTAGCTTGCTCTCTTAATTCTTGAAGTTTTGATTGCTTTGCCTTTAAATCAGACATAATCATTCTCCTTATTAAATTAAATCTGAACTATCGTCTAACAATCTGCTAGTTTCCCTAAACAAATCGTTAATTTCTAGTTCATTGTCTATTACTTCATTTCTATCAGTTGCGACTCTAAGCATAGTGTCGATGTCTTGGTGCATATCTTCTAATGCGTCTTTTAATTTCTCGATTGCATCCGCTGACGAATCTGATAGGTTTTTATCTTTGCCTAGACGTAAAGCAGTAAGCTCTTTACATCTTTCCAGAAGTGACGTCATCTTGATAAGCAAGTTATCCACTTCATCTACAAAACTCATTCCGCTTTTTTCTTTTGGATCTATAAGCGTTTCATCTATTTCTTTTAATTCTTCTTTTTGTTCTTTAACTGCGACAGTATGAGTATTTTGATTTGCTCCTACTAATACAGGGCTGACTTCCCACACTTTAACATCTTTTAAAAATCTAACTTCTTGTTGTTCGCCATTATCTTTTGTAAACATTCCTTTTTCTGAATCGTGAACTTCAAAACCGAATGACCATTGTTGTAAATCATCCATAGCTTTTACAGTTTCGTATGCCTCACGTCCTGCCTCAGTATTCATATTGAATTTGCCCTCAAAAATAGCTTTATTTTCATCTTGAACAATTTTTCCTTTACCTATGATATGTTTCCAATCGTGTCCCCATACCATTACGACACCTTTATCGCCGTAGCCAGATCTAATTGATTTTGGTAATACGACATCGTTGTCTGAATCTATTTCATTAAATACAGAAAAAACTGCTTTAACTTGTCCTGTTTCTTCATTGAATGAAAGTAAGTCTTTACTTCTATATTCTTTTTTGTCCACTTCTTCTAAATCCTTTTTTCGTTATAACTTAAAAAACATCTACAATTAACTGTTAAGTCAGGCGACGCCCCTAGAGAGCTATCACCTGGATATGCTAATTTGTATCCATCATAGTCAAATAAACTGTTTTCGTCTATCTCTGTTCCGTCTAAAATTACGTGAGCGTCACGAACTTTGCCGTCCCTTTGACTAATCCATTCTTTAGTGTAGAGCAATCCTGTAGACTTTGCACCAATTAAACGTCCATAATTTGCAACTTTATTTGTTTCCGTTCTCGCTATTGTTAAAGCTCTTGTTAGATTCTTTTGGCTTAATACTTTGCGAACTGCGTTCGCTACAAAGTTTTGTAATCTAGTTCCAGAATAATTTAATTGTAAGCCCTCATCTAATGACTTTAGAAATGCACTTTCAAATCTCTTCTTAGAAGTCTTGGCCATATTTGGAATCATCTCATCTATCATTCCTGCTAAATATTCTATGGCGTCTTTATTTTGTCTAAGGTTTGTTAAAGGGAATTTACTTGGATCGATGAGCCTTAGAAAAAATCCCTGAGTTAATAAATCATTTCTATCGTGTCTTACTTTTTCAAATCTTACTGAATTGATTTCTTTATTTAGATCTGGTAGCAATAAATCAACTTGATAAAAAGCGAAATCATTAGCAATAGCAACATAGTAATCAAATAGTTCAGCTTTCCAACTATCCATGTTCGTGTCTATAGCTTGATTAATAATTGCTTGTATTCCTAATTCATTCGGCATATATCTATTTAGTAATTGAAATATTTTCATATCTTGAGTTTGGAATAAATCAAAATAAACTTCTTTAATTGCTACTTCCCAATTATCCACAAATCTGTCGTGTTCTTTCCAAAGAATATCTTTTACATCTTCACTTCTAAATTTATTTAATCTGTAATCCCATTCTTCTTGTCTTAATATATTTTTACGGCGGATTAATTCACTTACACTTCTTGCTTTTTCATCTCTTTTATTCATAGCCCTTACAAGTTTTTGGCTCCAACTTTTACCTGCCTCACCGCCCCACAAAGCCCAAGCAATTCTTCCATTTGATGGATAGCCGTCTTCACCCTGTCGCCACCCTTCAGCTCTTTTATCAACTTCGTGTCGGGGGAAGTATTTAGCAATATGTCTTACTTTTTCAGCTCCTGCAGTAGTGTTATTTAAAATATATCTAGCGGAATTTAAACCAACTGAAGTGCCTCCACGTCCAAATTCTTTACGCCATTCTAAGCCACGTTTTGCCTCTTCTTTAGCACCTTTTGGAATAGTGAAATCCAGATCGTCGTATAAACCTTTATAACTTTTTTTTGTAGATAGTGGATGAGCTGACGGTAATAAATCGGTGTCGAACTTTCCACCCCTATAACGTAAATTCCTAAGTGCGTACAAAAAAGCATTAACTCTAGCATAAGCCCATTGGTCTTCACCTGTTACATTCGGTCTTACGCTTTCAGGATTAGTTCGATATGCACCAACGCCACGCCTAAAGCATTGAGTAAGCATTCCAAGAGTTACACGTTTACGTGGATCATCGCCCCACTTCTCGTTGTGTTCTTCTACTTTTTTTTGTAAGGCTCTTCTAACAGTTTCAGTTAGTTCTTTACTCTCTATCATCTTGGATAAGCTCTTCATATTCTTCGTGAGTTGAACACGGCATATAGATAGTCATTCCGTTTTCATCCATCGTATGAGTTCCTACACAACCAATCTCTTCAGCTCGTTCTTCTGCCTCAGCTTTAGTAGTAAACATATCTGTATCTATTACAGCTTTTGGCTCATCTGCAAATCTTGATATTTGACGCAATCTTATTTCTGCTAATTCTCTTGTAGGATAACAGCCCATATTTCTTCCAGACTCTTCAGCTATTACGCAAAACTCACCGTCAATTTCTTGAACTACTTTAAACTCAACTTTGTAATCTGCTTTATTATCTTCGTCATCTTCGGTTATTACTTCTTCAACTTCTTCTTCAATTACTATTTCATTATTTGGTTCTAATTTATTTGGATCTAAATTAGCAGGCGTCACTAATTTATTTGAATCTAAATAATAAACATTTTGGCTGTCGTTAGTAGGTAAGCCGACTTGTTCTCTTGCCTCAGCTACAGTAATCCAACCGCCCTGAACACCTACGTTAAGACGATTGTAAAGCTCATCCATATCTTGTTGTAAAGCTCTTACTTCTGAATAGTCATAATAAGCTGACATAGAATCATCGCTTTCATAATCTTTTAACAATATTTGTTGCGTTATCTCTTCACCTACTTGTTTCCATAACGGAATTAATTTATTTTCTGTAAAAAATTCTCTAAGAGTTTCAGCATTAGAATATGTAGCGTGAGAGAGTCCAGATCCTAAACCTGCAAGAATTGCAGGAACACCCAATACAGCTGATATTCTCTCTTCAGGAACACGTCTTAATGTTCCTATGTCTAATTCTGTAGGGCTGAAAGCCATTTTCTCTACTTTCATAGCACCTGTTATTACAAGCGGTTTGCCTTTATTTTTTCCTGCGGTTTTCTCTTGATAAGTTCTTGCTATTTGTTCTGCCTCTTCTGGCGTCGGTGCGTATTCTGTTCGTGGGGATATTAGCACGGACGGAACACCGCTGTTTGAAAGAAGAGCTGTCGCCAGTTGTCCTGCCGATTCGTCGCCGTAGATTTCTCTTAAAACTGACCTTAAAGGTGCAAAACCTTTTTTATGATTATTTGGATCGAGTCCTAATCTTATATGAACAATATCTTCTGGCTTAATAATAAATTTTTGATTATTAGTTTCATATTCATAGTGAGTGATTAAATCTTCTTTATTACCTTTTGGATTAACTTCTTCTGGCATTAACGGATATAGTGCGACTAATTGACCTGCGTTATTCTTTTGTTTAAGTAAGTAAGCGTCACCTGAAACGTGCATAGCATTAATTATGTATTGCTGAACAATATCTCCAGACATATATGGATTTGGTCTTCTCATTAAATTGATTAATGGATGATTTAATACTTCTTGTTCGTAGCCCTCATCATCTCTTTTATAAATTGATAATGGAGCCTCAGAAAATGATGTTCCTAAAACTTGTAAACAAGCTGTTACTGCCGAATTACTAGCACCATTGCCCATAGTGCTAACGTCCCACGCTCCTGCTCTACTATTCCACCCCTGTATAAAATTCATATTGTTATAGAGTGAATCCTCATCTCTAAATGTGTTTAATCTTTTTTCTTCTTGTCCAGATCTATTAAAAATTATGTCGCTTAACTTCCTACGTTCAGCCATTCCTTTTTCCTCTCAAATAGCTTGACAGCTGAATTAGACGCACCCAATTAAATTGGAATCCAGCTCCCAAGCAACTCTAATAAGCTGTAAATCTTTTTTGGTTTTGATTTAACAAAACCGCATACGCTAAAGCGTCCACTTGGTCATCGTGTTCGCCAACTGGAAACGTCAGTAATTCACGCATTAAATCATCATACCATACAGATTTCTCATTGAACCACACTTTACCATTTTCCATTCTCGCTGCAAGCGGTAGTGCTCGGCTCACTTTATCTCTATCTGCTCTTAGTTCCTTTACAGGTAATCCCTCACGTCTAGCTATTTGCACCATAGATAATTGAAAACCTGTTTTCTCGATATAGAACGCCTCAGGCATTTCTCTATCATTTATGTCTTTCATTATAGGGATAATGTCGGGGGCTTCAACTCTTCGGCGTAATAAATCTAACAAAATAAATTGGCCATTAGGTGTAACCGCTACAGTTGCTATAACAGTAAAGTCAGCTGTAGTTTTTGTCGACGCCGCAAGATCCATAGTGCAATACTTCCTGCACTCACTTAATTGAACTTCTTCATCACCTACTATGTAATATTCGTTAATTGTTTCATTTCCAGATCCGTCGTATTCTTCTCGTTCTTCAACTTCATAAAATCTAGCCCATTGACTTTTAAAGATTGAGCCGAACTCTGTAAACTCTGCTAAATATTCTTGACTAAATACTAAAGAGCCTAATTCTTCTTTTGCTCCCTCAATTTCTTCTTTTGGTATATACGGATTATCAAAAGTTGTAAATTTGAAAACTGACCAATTATCTAAACTTTCAGCTCTCATAACTAATTCGTGAAACCACGTGCCCATTCCATTAGGCGTTGATATAAATATAGCTTTGCCCTGTCTATCTGTTAGCGTTGGTCGTAATACTTCCCACACGTCTTTTTTCATGAATGCTACTTCATCAAGAATAATTAAATCTAATCCTGCACCTCTCAATCGATCTGGATTATCTCCAGACTTACATTGAATAAATCCGCCACTACTAAATTCAATTCTTTTTTCAACTTCTCTAATATTTGTGTTTGGTATTTGATTAGCAAAATTTTTAAACTCTCTGTAAGAATCTTGAGTCATATTGTAAGTAGGTGCTACGAACCATACTCTACCGCCATTAATAGCAGTTTTAATAGCATAAAGAATTGATAAACGAGTTTTACCAAATCTTCTTCCTGCGACAATTACTTTAAACCTATTTGGATCTCTTATAACTTTAATTTGATTTTTATGTAATTTAGGTAATTCTATTAAATCGGTTTCCAGTTTTTCGGTCATTATTCATCTACATCTTCCTCAATGTCATCTGACCACTTGACTTTTATTTTCCTTAATCCACCTGCTTGTATTCCTAAAGTTGATTCTGGTTCGCCATGTAAAGTTCTTTCACCCCTGATTCCTGAATCTAATAGAGCGAGTGCCTCTCTTGCGTCTAATTCTTCAGGGCGTATATTCCTAATTTTCTCGAAACCTTTTGTTTGCTTTACTACTTCAAAAGTTAAATGACGTTCACGCATTTGTTTTAATTTTTCTTTATTCTCGATCTGGTAAATTCTGTCTTGTTCTATATCAAAATCTTCACAACGCTTTACCCAATTATATTTAGCTGACCACCTTTTTAATTGAGCTAAAATTGTATTTTCATTTCTTCCAGTTTCCTTAGCATACATTTTGGCTACTTTAGGCAGACTTCTTGTATAACCTAAGTCACGATAAAGCCCAAAAGCATTAAAGGCTTTTTGAGTTTCATTTCTTTGTCTATCCCAATTATTATCCGTCATTTTCTATTTCTCTCTCACGTAATATAAGCAATTTACGAACAGCTGTTATTTGTTCTTTTGTTTCTAAATGGTCTATAAGTTGTTTTATATTTTCAAATATTGTCATAATTAATCCCACGATGGCGAAAAATCGCTGTTCTTTTTAAATTTCTTAATATGTTCTGCATTCTTACCTGTGCTACCACCCTCAGCTATTTCTTTAATAAGTTCAATAGAGCCTGCCTCATATAATCTTCTTATTTCTTCATCTTCCATTCCTAATAACTTATTTAATTTTTTGTCGTCTAACTTATGGTCATCTTTTAGCTTTTGCATTATGACGGCCATAGGTTTTACGCCGTGCTGTCCTCTTGCTCTATTATGTCTTATTGTAGCCATCATTTGTTCTTCTTCGCCTATTTCGTTCAATACGACAACTGGAACAAGCCCGTCTGTAAGTTCGTGTATTTCTTTATGCCCCGAAACTGTCCACCTGTGGAATCCGTCTACAATTTCTTTTGATTCTCTTATTACAATCGGTTGAGTCCAACCACTATTTAAAATTGATTCTTTTAACAGCTTTAATTCTGGCGGTGCTACTTTATTTGGATTATAGGAATTTGAGAACAGCTCTTCCCTATCGATCCATTGAACGTTGCTAATTGGTTGATTCTTGTAGTTCTTTGTCATATCTTGCCTTTCTTTTATTCCATTCTTCCAGATCCCTATGTTTTGTAATAGCTTTGGGCATTCTTCTTCCTTTAGTATTTCCCCTTATTGCTACTTTTAATATCATATCCCAATTTAAACCAGTGTCTGGATGAATAGCTTTATGTAATATTGGATCAGTTGTTTTGTTATAGTGAGCACTTATCCATCTTTGAATGTTTGTTAATATATCTAATTGCATTTCTGGTTTATGTTTTTGAACTTGAGTTAAAATAAATTCTTCCCATTCCATTCCGTCTGGTTTATCTATTGTTTTATTGAATCCGTAAAGTTCTGTAGTTGAATACCTCGCAGCTGTTCTTGCTCCGTCTACTCTATCCACCATTTTTTCCCAAACATCTGGATAGCATAAAGGAAAACGCCACAGCTTTTGCATTGGTTCTTCTCCAAAAGGTGGTGCTATTCTTTGAGCTGACGGCGATATTCCCGCCATTTGTTCTAACTCGTAACATTCGTTAGTGTCCCAACCATATTTGATAGGTGCTGTCCAAACATCTACAGTAGTCCAGTCATAAATTGGTAATACTTTTCCACCACTTGCCCCTTTATCTTGAAAAGGAATTATGTAATTGAATTCTCGCATATCTGCAGCTCTTGATGAAACTTGAAGAAATCTTGAAAGCGATTCGTCAGCTCTTATTCCCATTACACGCCCTACAGTTCCATATTTTTTTGTCGGTCTAGATAAAGCGTCAAGATCTGGAATCATTAAACGAGTATTTGGATCGTCAGAATTATAACCCTCAATTTTAGAAATTCCCTCAGGTGGTTTTGGTCTAACCCATAAATGTTTTTCTTCTTCTGCCCACGGAAACCAATAAGGTTGAACAGTTGAACAAGCGTTTCGATGTTTAATAGGAACAGTAAACCAATCCATATCAATTTCATCTAAGTTATAAACACGCCTTACATAATCTTCAGTTTCATATGGTATTGCCTCTTCGTCCCAAAAATAAACATTAACAGGTAATTTATTTAAGTGTTTAGCAACTTCTAATGTAATATTTAATACAGCTGTCGAATCTTTACCACCGCTAAAGCCTACTGAGATTGTATCAAATAACTTGTATGCTTGTTCTACTCTCTCTAAAGCTCTCGTGTAAACATCAACTGTAGTATATGACTTTTTGCCCATTTTTACTACTTAGATATGCGACAAAACCTGGCAGAAAACAAGTCACGCAAGTTCCTATCCACATCAAGTCGGCGTTTACATCTGTAAATCTTCCTACCATATAAAGTGGTAAACCTAAAGCAAGCCCTGAGAGTATTCCCCAAAACATACCTTTTTCACTTGGCTTAACATCTTTTTTCTCTAGTCCAATAATTGTTAATAAAGTTGGAATTAATGTTCCTGCTCTTAGAGTTCCATAAAATAAGAACAAATAAACTATTTCCATGTTAGGAATATTTGCAACTACTAAACCAAAAATTACAAGAAGTATCATTCCTTTTTTAGCATTGTCCACTACTTCGCCCTCATTAGTTGTTAAGTCTTCACCTACTAAAGAAGATATAGAACACAAGCAACTGTCTAATGTAGAGATTAAACCTGAAAGCAACGCTATTAAAAACGGAATAGCTGTCCATTGAGGTAAAAAGTTTAAAACTGTTTCAACGTTTACAAGTTGGTTTGACTCTGGAACAAATCCAGATCCTGCCGCCACGAAACCAAAAACTGACATAAGGATTGGAACAACACCAAATATTGCTGCGCCTTTAATAAATGCAGTTTTAACTTCATCTTTTTTTGTAGCATATGCTCGTTGCCAAAAAGATTGGTCGCCGAATGAACCACTTAATAAACCGATTGTTACAGATATTCCAAAGCCATAAAATATATCAACGCCTTTTCCTGTAAACATATTGGTAGCAAGTCCGTCAAATCCGTTTAGTCCTGCTTTAAAAGTATCAAAACCGACTTCAGCTAATAACCACGGAACAAGAAGAATTGCAACACCTGCAATAATTCCCATTTGCAAATAATCTGTTCTTACTGACGCCCCTAATCCAGAATTATAAGAATAACCTATAGCAATTAAAGCCATAGCAAAAGTGATGTAAATAAAATCTATTCCAGTTAAAGAATGAACTACAGCTCCACCTGCTAAAAGTTGAACTGCAAAAGAACAAATTGAAAGAGCTGATAATGAAACTATATAAACTTTTTGAACTCTTTTTGAATGCATTTTTTCCATTGTGCTTGACAGCGTAAATGCTTTTTTGTATTTATTTCTTACCTTTTGCCCTAAATATGCAAATATAACTAATGTCGCAATATTAGGAACAGTAAAATAAAAAACACCTATCCAACCATTATTGTAAGCTTGCTGACTTGCAACAAATAAAGCAGGTGCCCAAATCCACGTCGCTGCGATAGAAAAACCTGCCTCAGTTGAGTTAAGTTCTCTGTCAGCTACTAAATAAGATTCTTTTGTATTTGCTTTTTTTTTATAAGTTTCGGCAATTGCAATAGCTAAACCTGCATAAAGTGCTATAAACATCCAACCCTGTAATTGACTAAATATCATTTTGTCCTTTCCAATCAACGCATAGATCCACTAAAGCATTGACAGAATTTCCTGTATCAAAAACTTTTTTGGCTGTATTTATTGCGTCCATAATTTTTTCTCTTTGTTCTTTTGTCACAGCGTAATTTAATTTGTAATATGTTTCTCCAGTTTCGCTTTGTCCTAAAAACTCAGGCTGTTCTGTATTTAAAGTGCTTATATAATCTTCAAATACGGATCTGGAATCAAGTTTCAAATTTTCATTTGCAACTATTCTTTCCAAGTCGTCTAAGTCATCAAGATTAAAACCTGTTCCCACTAAACTTTTTTCAGTTTCAGTAAGTTCTTTAAGTTGTTCTACTAAAGCAGGATAATCATAATCAGCTAAATCATTTGTTCTGTTATCTATCAAAACAATTCTTTTTGCTGTATCTTCATCTACATCTACGAATGTCACAGCTATTTTTTCCCAATTTAAGTGAACTGCAGCTTGATAGGTATGATTACCTGCAAGAATTTGCATAGTTCTTTTATTGACCACTATTGGCCTATATTGTCCATTCTCTTGTAATGATGTAACAATCGCCCCTACATCGCCCTGTCTTGTATTGTCGGGATATTCTGTAAGTTCTTTAACATCAATTAACAAGTCTTGTAAATTGGGTGCTATATTCATATGTTCAAATTATACATAAAAAAACCGCAAATCAAATCAATTTGCGGTTTTTTTTAATTAATTTGTTCTAAATGTCTTGAAAAAAGAATCCTGCTCGTGCAAGTGGTTTATTTTTTGCAACTTCTGTCCAATGGTAGTCATCATTAAACATATCATTATCGTCCCAATCTTTTTCTTTGACAAACAAAAGTCCATTTTTAATTGTGTAATGAAATTCTGTATCGCCGTGAAGAACATATCCGTTGGAATCTCTCATTTCTTTTGGTAGATGAGAAATAGTTTCCATTTCTTCAACTGTTACAGAATTTATTTTTGAATCATTTACAAATTCTGTAAACTTTTTAACAAAAGTTTCAGCTGTTAAATCGCCAGAATATGCAACAAAATTCATTAACAATTCACCTAAACCGCCTTTGATGTAGCCGTCGTGATGTTTGTAAATTGAAACTTCTGTTCCATTATCATCGATTACTTGTATTGTTGCTCTTGTGCTCATTTTTTCCCCTTTTTATTTGTTATATGGTTTATGGGCAACTTTTACTGGAAAAGAGTTCTTGTCCAATGCCCATACTTTTAGTGTCTTGTCTTGTTGATTATCTCCAACGATGAAGTAGTAGCGATATGGATTTCCATATCTGTCATAAGTTCTCATTATTGAACCTTTTGTTGAACCGCTGAATCCACCGCCGTTGATAGTATGTCCCCAATAAATCCATTGACCATTGATAAATACTTCTTTACTATGGTTATGATTATATGAAGAGATGTCTTTAAGACTTACACTCCACTCTTTATTCTCAGCGGAATAATCTTCGTGGTAAACAAGTTCCAGATCTTGTGTTGCTGATTTTAATTCTACAACAAAGTTTTCTAGTCCTGCTTTGTAAGTTTCATAAGTTGTTTTCATACCCTCATTATATAATATATATTTTATATATACAACCAAAAAAGCCTGTTTTTATAAGTTTTTTTTAAATTTACCTCAATTCAAACAGCCCCTAGAGTAGTGAACGAGCTGTAAACAAATTGCTTAAAACGGCTCAAAATGGCCTGTTTATGCGTCTAAATC
>Ga0181590_10001371_pt1 | contig 20613 bp, 21 predicted proteins | sample 071ome_34_FD_132446 | JGI IMG/M metagenome (GOLD analysis project Ga0181590, IMG submission 132446) | Coastal salt marsh microbial communities from the Groves Creek Marsh, Skidaway Island, Georgia - 071411BT metaG (megahit assembly) | ecosystem: Environmental > Aquatic > Marine > Intertidal...
GAGCTAACGGAAGTACAAAGCGTCGGCCGCGACGTAACGAAGCGCAAAGAGACCGAAGAGGCCCTGCGATCGGCCAAGGAAGAAGCGGAGCTGGCGAACCGGGCCAAGACGGAATTCCTGGCGAATTTCAGTCACGAACTGCGTACGCCTCTGAACGCGATCATCGGATTTTCCGAAATGATTTCCGGGCAGTTGCTGGGGCCGATCAACGATTGCCGCTATCGGGAATATGCGGCCAATATTCAATCATCGGGCAATCATCTTCTCGGCCTGATCAGCGATATCCTCGACGTGGCCAGAATAGAAACGGGCCGGGAAGATTTCGATCGATCCGAAATCGACCTGCTGGAGGTCGTCGATATCGCCCTTGTCATGACGCGGGAACGCGCCAAGGCGCGCGGCGTGGAACTGATCCGGGATCTGCCATCGGCCCCCCCCTTCCGCTATACGCGGACCGGCGCCGGATTATCCAGATTCTGATCAACCTGTTGTCGAACGCCGTAAAATTCACCGAAAAAGGCGGCACAGTGACAATGGCTGTTCAGGTCGATCCGAACGGCGGCTACTGGATGAAAGTTGTCGATAGCGGAATCGGCATCGCTGCCGTGGACATCCCGAAGATTTTCGAAAGGTTCGGACAGATCGATTCCAGCGTCGCCCGCGAAGCGGACGGCGTCGGGATCGGATTATCGCTGACCAAGTCGCTCGTCGAACTGCACAACGGCGTCATAGAGGTTGACAGCGAATTAGGCGTCGGCACCACGGTCAGCCTGTGGCTGCCCGCGGAGAAAATCGCCAGACGGGCGTAAGGGTTCCTTCTCCCTCGCTAGTTGACCGGGGAAATCTTTTCCAGCACCCGTCGCGGCGTGATCGGGGTTTCCCTTACTTCGACCCCGTACGCCCTCAATGCATCATTGACCGCATTTGCAATGGCCGCGGGCGGTGGAATCGCACCGCCTTCGCCCAGTCCTTTAACGCCGTATTCCGTCAACGGCGACGGCGTGACGAGATGATCGAGCCGGAGATTGGGCAGATGGGTCGATCCGGGCATGGTGTAGTCTGCAAACGTCGACGACAGCGGCTGGCCGGCCTCGTCGTAGCGGGATTCCTCGAACAATGCCGTGCCCACGCCCTGCAGGGCGCCGCCGATGATCTGTCCGTCGACGATCATCGGATTGACGATAGTGCCGCAATCCTCGGAAATGACGTAATCGAGAATCTCCACCTGTCCCAGTTCAGGATCGACGGCGACGACGCAGGCATGCGTTGCATATGAAAACGGGCTGTTGTCGGGCGTCGGACGGAAACCGGACGTGACCTCGACGCCGGCGGGATCGACGTCCGCCGGCAGTTCTTCCGGGTTTCTGTGCCAGACGCGCGCGATCTCAGCAAACGTGACACTCCCCGACGGGCCCACCACACAGGCATTCTCGATTCCCGTATCGTCGAAATCGCATTGCAGCAAATGTGCCCCAATGCGGCGAATATGTTCGCCCAGGACGTCGCAGGTGCGCGCAATGGCGCCGCCCGCCATCACCATGGACCGCGACGCGTAGGTACCGGTCGAATAGGGCGATGTCGCGGTATCCCCGTGGCGTACGGCCACCATATCGATATCGATCCCGAACCGCTCGCACGCGACCTGCGCCAGAGTCGTTTCCATGCCCTGGCCGTGGTTCTGGACGCCGACGCCGATTTCCAGACCGCCATCCGGCGTCAGCCTGACATGCGCCTGTTCGTATCCCGGGATCGCAGCCAGGCCGGCGCGTGCCGCCGCCGAAGTCTGAAGTGCCGTCATCTCGATATAACACCCGAACCCGACGCCGATCAGCCGACCGTCCGCTTCGCCCTGTTTCTGGCGGTCGCGCATCGCGGGCAGGTCGATCAACGCCCCGGCGCGCCTCAGCGCTTCCGGATAATCGCCGCTGTCGAATTCGCCGCCGGTGATCGTCTTGTAGGGCATGGCCTCGCCGGGGACGAGATTCTGCATCCGCAGGTCGTAGGGCTCCCGTCCCAGTTCCCGGGCCATCGCATCGACCGCGAGTTCCATCGCGAAGCAGATGCCGGGACGCGCGACCCCCCGATACGGAACGATCGGCGGCTTGTTGGTCGCCACCGCGCGCGATCGCACCTTGTAGGCGGAAAATCTGTAGGGACCATGCAGCGTTCGTCCGGCCATGGTCGATTCCAGAATATTGGAATGCGGGTAGACGGAATAAGCGCCGGAATCGATCACGATATCCGCCTCGACGCCGATAAAATTGCCGTCCGTATCGGCATGCAGCGTCACCGAATAATGATGTTCGCGCGCATTCGCGGCCGCCACCAGATGTTCGCGCCGGTCCTGTATCCAGCGCACCGGGCGCTTCACCTGCATGGCGATCCAGGGGATGTAGATTTCTTCCGGTAGCAGCACGCATTTGTAGCCAAACCCGCCGCCCACGTCGGGCGCGATGACATGGGCCTGGTTCTGGCGAAGCCCGAGACATTCGCACAGCGCATTCTTCAGGATATGCGGAATCTGCGAGGCGCTGTAGACCACCAGCCGGTCTTCCCGCGCATCCCATTCGGCCAGCACCGCCGCCCCTTCCAGCGGGTTGACCGCCTGCCGGTTCATGCGGAACGTCCGGGTGACAGACACAGCAGCGGCATCCAGTCCGTCGACGTTTTCCTCGAAGCGGGAATCGAGAATGACGTTGTCGTCCCAGTCGTCGTGCACCCGGGCGGGCGGATTGTCCGCCGCCTCCAGCATATCCACGACCGGCGGCAAAGCCTCGAACGAGACCTCGGTCTGCGCGGCCAGATCCTCGGCCCCGGCGCGGGTATCGGCAAGACAGACCGCGACCGCCTCGCCGACGAAACGCAGCTTGTCCGTCGCCAGATGCGGATAATCCGACGGTTTGTGCCCCGGAAACTTGGAAACCACATGGATCGGCTGCACGCCGTCCGCCGCCATGTCCTCCGCCGTGAAGACGCGTTTTTCGGCGCCGGCCGGTTTGGCGACTTTCAGATTTTTCGCATGCGCAACCGGGCTGCGGACGATGGCGGCATCCAGCATGCGCGGCCGCACGATATCGGCGACATACCGACCCTCACCGTTCAGAAAGCGCTTGTCTTCCTTGCGCAGGACCGACGCGCCGATCCCCTGTCCCGTCGCTCCATCCGGCATCTCCGCACTCCCCTGTCAGGCCGGCCGTCAGGCGCGGCGGCGTTCCAGAACCGACAGGATCGCGTTCACGATTCCCACATAACCTGTGCACCGGCACAGGTTCCCGGCCAGTTCCAGCCGTACCCGGTCTTCGTCGGCATCCGGCAGGCGGGTGACGATATCGCGCGCGGCGACCAGCATGCCCGGCGTGCAATAGCCGCACTGCAGAGCGTGATTTTCATGAAACGCCTGCCGCAGCTGCGCCATCGGCTCGTCGTCGTCGAACCCTTCGATCGTGGTGATCTCAGTGCCGTCGGCGACGGCCGCGAAGGTGATGCAGGAGCGCACCGGCTCGCCGTTCATCAACACCGTGCAGGCACCGCACACGCCATGCTCGCAGCCCAGATGCGTACCTGTCAGGCGGCGGTGATCGCGGATGAAATCGGCCAGAGACAGGCGGGGTTCGACGTCGGCGGTTATATTCTCGCCGTTAATTTTTATCGACAGTTCGGTCATGCGAAAGCCCTCTTTACCGCTCGGCTGAGTGCGACGGCGTGAATCTGTAGTTCGTAATCGTCGAAGCCCGCGTCGTGTCCTTCAAGAACGGTACGAACATCGGCAACGGAAATTTCCTGTGCGCCGGCGGCCAGTTTTTCCTCGATCTCCGGCACCCGGAACGGTACGGATTCCGTCGCCCCGCAGACAGCTCGCGGCGCCGACCCGATCGTGACCGCGCCGATGGCATCGGCGAATTCGCCCGGTTTGCGGTTCACCTTGTAATAACCCCAACGCGCGTCCGCCCCGAGGACGGGCAGCTCGAACCCGGTCAGCACCTCGTCGTAGCCAAGGCCGGTGGTAAACGGGCCCATCGTGAATCCATCGAGCGAGATCGTCCTTACGCCGTTGGGTCCGGCGGCGATCACATCCCCGCCCAGCGCCAGAAGCGCCGACGGCCAGTCGGCTGCCGGGTCTGAATGCGCGACCGAGCCGCCGATGGTGCCGCGGTTACGGACGGACCGGTAGGAGATACCGGATGCAACGAACTGCATGTAGGCGCCGGTCGTACCGGGCACTTCCCCGTCTTCAATACGGGCATGGGTGACCCGGGCGCCGATCTTCAGCACGTCGCCGGCTTCCTCGATATCCGCCAGGCCCTCGACCCGGCTGAGATCCAGCACCACGTCCGGTTGCGCGAGGCGCAGATTCATCATCGGCCCAAGTGACTGTCCGCCGCCGAGAACGCGGGTCTCGCCGTCGGCCTCCCCCAGCGCCTTTACGGCGTCGTCCAGCGACGTCATGCGCTGGTGTTCGAATTTTGCGGGTTTCATGCCGCGTCTCCCTGTCGGTTTCGCTGTGCCGCCTCGATCGCCGCGCGCACCCGGCGCGGCGTGAACGGCGTTTCCATGACTTCGGCGCCGATTTGCTTCAGCGCATCGTTGATCGCATTGCCGATCGCCGCAGGCGTGGGGATCGTGCCGCCCTCGCCCATGCCTTTGATCCCGTATTCGGTGAACGGCGACGGGCTTTCCATGTGATCTATCCGGTAATGCGGTGCGTCGGTCGCGCTCGGCATCATATAGTCGGCGAAGGTGGACGCGCCCGGATTGCCCATGTCGTCATAGGGACTTTCTTCCAGCAGCGCCGTACCGATCCCCTGAGTCGCCCCGCCATATGTCTGCCCCTCGACGATCATCGGGTTCACCATCGTGCCGCAATCCTCGACGATGGCGTAATCCAGGACCTTCACCTTGCCGGTTTCGATATCGACCGACACCTTGCAGGCATGGCTGGCATAAGTGAACGCACCGGAATCGGGCTCCGGCCGGTAGCCCATCGTCACCTCGACTCCGCCCTGATCGACGTCGTCGGGCAGTTCGTCGGGGTTGAGATACCAGACCCGGCCGATCTCGGCGAAGGACACCTCGCCCTTGCCGCTGACCACCTTGCCGCCGACGATGCTGACCTCGGTGCGTTCGCATTGCAGCAGATGCGCGCCGATGATTTCCATCCGTTCTGCCAGCACCCGGCAGGCCCGCGCCGTCGCACCGCCGGCCATCACCATCGATCGCGACGCGTAGGTACCGGTTGAATACGGCGTCAGCCCGGTATCGCCATGCGTGACCATCACGTTGTCGGGATCGATGCCCAACACCTCGTAAGCCATCTGCGCCATCGACGTTTCCATGCCCTGACCGTGGCTCTGCACGCCGATGCGCAGCTCGAGCCCGCCATCGGGCGTCAGCCGCACGGTCGCCTGTTCGTAGCCCGGCACCATGGCGACGCCCCAGCTCGAGAAAACGGAAGTCCCATGGGCCGTCTGTTCGACATAGGAGCCCATGCCGACGCCGATCAGGCGTCCGTCGGCATCCGGCTGGCCCTGCGCGGCGCGGATTTCCTTCAGCCCGATCATCTCGGCCGCCATTTCGACGCTTTTGGCGTAGTTGCCGCTGTCGAAATGCTTCTTGGCGATAGACATAAAGGGCATGGCGCTCTCCGGCACCATGTTCTTCATGCGGATTTCGTGCGCTTCCATGCCGATTTCGCGGGCCAGCGCGTCGATGGTCATCTCCATCGCATAGCATACGCCGGGCCGCGCGACGCCACGATAGGGCATCAGCCCCGGCTTGTTGGTCACCATGGTCTGGGTGCGGCAGCGATAGGCCTTGATATCGTACGGCCCCGGCAGATTGCCATGGGCCATCGCCCCTTCGAGCCCGTTGGTAAAAGGATAGACGGAATAGGCGCCGGCATCGACCGTCACGTCGCAGTCGAGGCCGAGCATACGGCCGTCCGGCGTGGCGTGCAGTGTGATGAAGTAATGATGTTCGCGGCAGTTAGCGCCGGTCACCAGATGTTCGCGCCGGTCCTCGATCCAGCGGATCGGGCATTCCAGCTTGCGGGTCAGCCAGCCGGCAATCAGTTCTTCAGGTTGCAGCAGCGCCTTGCACCCGAAACCGCCGCCGACATCCGGGGCGATGACGCGCACCTGACGTTGTTCCAGATTGAGAAACTCGGCCAGACCGGTACGGATAAGATGGGGCACCTGGGTGGATGTCCACATCATCAGCTGGTCCTGCCGGTCGTCCCATTCGGCGAACACGGCCTTGCCTTCCATCGGGTTCATGGCCTGGCGATTCATCCGGTATTCGCGCTTGATGACGACCGTGGCCTCGTCGGCGATCTTCGAGAAATCGTCATCCGAGAAAGTCTCGAAAACGATGTTGTCGTCCCATTCCTCGTGAATCAGCGGCGCGTCGGCTGCCTTGGCCGCCAGCATGTCGGTCACCGCGGGCAGCACATCGTATTCGACCTCGACCATCTGGGCGATGTCTTCGGCCTCGGCGCGGCTGTACGCCACGCACACCGCTACCGGCTCACCCGCAAACCTTACCTTGTCGATGGCAAGCGACGGATAATCGGACGCCTTGTAACCCGGCAGCTTGGACGGCGCACGCATCGGTTTAAGGTCCGAAAGATCCTGGGCAGTGAAGACCGCGCCTTCGAACCCGGCGGGCTTGGAAATCGATTTGATGCGTCCGTGCGCGACGGGACTGCGGACGAACGCCATGTCCATCTGGCCGGGACGCTTGAAATCGGATGTGAACTTGCCCTTGCCCGCAAGATGACGCGCATCTTCCTTGCGCAGAACTCGGGCGCCGATCCCCTTGCCGTCCACCGATCCGCCATCCGCCATCGTCAAGCTCCCTTGTTTACGCTCCCTGCGGGCGTGTCATGTGCATCACCGCCCGGAACGGTATCAGCATTGCGAGCGCAACGCACATTTTGGCGCCGAAGTCGCCGACGCCCCAGGTCACCCACGGCAATCCGGTACCCGCGAACGCGATCGCGAAGAAAAGCATCGTATCAATGACGGACGCAACCGTCGACGACACCAGGGGCGCGGTCCACCAGCCGCCGCTTTCGCGCAATCGATCGAAAAGCCGTACGTCGATCAGTTGCGCGATCAGGAATGCCGTGCCCGAGGCCAGCGCGATCCGGGGCGTGGCGAAAGCGATCGACAAAACGACGGCCAGCGCGAACCCGACATAGACAACCTGGCGCGCGCGCGCCGGGCCGAGCGCTCGGTTGGTCAGATCGGTCACCAGAAACGCGACCGGATAGGTGAACGCACCCCAGGTCAGCCAGTCATTGATCGGAAACTGCACCAGCACGTTCGACGCCACGACAATGACGGTCATGGCGATCACGCCAGGCACAATGCCCCGGGAAAAGGTCATTGTCATAAGATCTCCAGCACGTTTTCGGGCGGCCTGCCGAGGGCGTACTTACTCCCGTTCACGACGACAGGACGCTCGATCAGGATCGGATTTTCGATCATCGCATCTATCAGCGCATCTCGGTCGAGATTCTCGTCGGCGAGATTGAGCGTCTTGTAAGGCTCTTCTTTCTTGCGCATCAGATCGCGTGGCTCCATACCCAGCCTGTCGAGGATCATGCTCAGTTCCGACCTGGACGGCGGCGTCTTGAGATATTCGACGATCTCGGGCGATACGCCCTTTTCTTCAAGCAGGGCCAGCGTCGCGCGCGATTTGGAACAGCGAGGGTTGTGATAGATGGTAACGGTCATGATCGTCCCGGTCTGATATGATTTTGAACAACCTGAATGCCGCGTCGCCGGGGCCGGGTCAAGACCGAAGAAATTCTGGAAAGAAGTGCGACCAATGTCCGAATATTTTCCCGATCTGCTGAAACGTTTCACCGCCGCCGTCGAGGCGGGAGATGGCACGGCGCTGGCGGACCTGTTCACGACGGACGGCACCTATGACGATACGTTTTACGGGCTGTTTCGCGGCCATCACGCCATCGCCGACATGCTGGAAAATCGCTTCTGGGGCGATGCCGAGGCATTTATGTGGGACATGTTCGAACCGGTCTTCGATACCGGCCGCCAGATCGGCTATGCGCGTTGGGTTTTCAGCTATACGTCGACGATGGAAGACAGTGCGGGCAAACGGGTGGCGTTCGAGGGGATGAGCCAGTTTCAGATCCGGAATGGACTGATCCGGCAATACCGGGAGGTATTCTCCGCCGGAATCGCACTGGCCCAGCTGGACATGGCGCCGGAGCGGATTTTCACGATTGTAAAACGCCAGTTCGCCGCGCTTTCCGGCAATCCCGAATGGGAAAGACACCTCGGGCGGTAGAATGCGCGGTAACGGGAGACTACCGGGCGACGGAATCCACGTCCGTTTGCTGTAGTTTCTGAATCTGGGCCTGCGCAACCGCCAAAGCGACGCGAATGCTTTCATCGTGGCCTGACAGGGATTTCAGATGTTCCCGATAGGCCATCCAGTCATCGATCGATGCCGACGCCGGGTCCGGTTCGCCTCTGATAACCATGAACGTCCAACCACCCATTTATGTTCTCGGACCGGCGACGCCAACTCAGCACAGTCCGTGATTTAGAAAAATTCATGCAATTCCCGTGCTAGCACACAGAACCGATAGTTTTCAGATACTTACAAGGGGGTAAATTCGACGGCGTCACAAAGATGTAAAATCCACCGACGATATTCGGTTATCGACGACCTGTAAGCCTGAACGGGCGACGTCAGGCGACTGCCAGGACGTTTTCGGCGGCTTCCCGCAGGATCTGCCCGGTCGCACCGGCACGCGGACCGTTCTCGCTGATATGCCGGCGCCAGGCTCGGGCGCCCCGCACGCCCTGGTACAGTCCCAGCACGTGGCGTGCCATGGCATAAAAAGGCGTGCCTGCGGCCATTTCCCGGTCGACATAATCGATGTAGCGATCGAGCACGACCCCCCGGTTCGCCGGGGCATTTCCGCCGAAAACGGCCTGCTCGATCTCGGCCAGGAGCCAGGGGCTTTCGTAGGCCGCGCGGCCGATCATCACGCCGTCGACGTGTTCCAGATGCTCGACCGTCTCGTCGATGGATGTGATGCCACCGTTTATGGTGATCGAAAATTCCGGATAGCGCTGTTTCAGCCGGTAGACAGTTTCGTAGGAAAGCGGCGGAATTTCGCGGTTTTCTTTTGGGCTCAGCCCCTGCAGCCAGGCCTCGCGGGCATGGATGATGAACGTACCGCATCCGCCGCCGGCGACGGTGTCGATGAAGCGGACGAAATCGTCCCAGGAATCCCTGTCGTCGACCCCGATCCGTGTCTTCACCGTCACCGGCAGATCGACCGCGCGCCGCATCGCCGCAACGCCGGCGGCGACCACATCCGGTTCTTTCATCAGACATGCACCGAACCGCGCGTTCTGCACCCGGTCACTGGGACAGCCCACGTTCAGATTGACCTCGTCATAGCCGTATTCGGCGGCAATTTCGGCGCAGCGCGCCAGATCGGCGGAACCGGCGCCGCCAAGCTGGAGAGCGACGGGATGTTCCGCTGCATCGAACCTGAGGAAACGGTCGCGATCCCCGTGAAGGATGGCGCCGGTGGTGATCATTTCCGTATAGAGCAGGACGGAAGGCGAAATCAGGCGCAGGAAAAACCGGTCGTGCCGGTCCGTGCGGTCCATCATCGGCGCGATGGAAACGCGCCGATCAAGACCGGATAAACTGTCTGATTTCAATGGATTAACAGACACGCGCGAGCCCCTGATTTCAGTTCAGAGGCGTTATTTAGATCAATGTCCCGAAAATGAACACCCGGAAAATCCGGCAGTTCGCGTCAACTCGCGATCGACGCGAACACCGCGCCAGCATAGACCGCGCCGATCAATAGCGCGGTGACGGTGAAAGCAATCTGTTTCAGAACAACCCGTTTGTTGGCCCGGCCCTGCATACCACTACCCCTGTTCGTCATCCCAATCTCCTACGCGTTACGCAATGCAAAATACGTGCCAGAAAAAACAGTTTGTTGTTTCAGACAGTTAGTAAGGTACGCCTTTACCGACCGTAAATTCTGCCGACACTTCCCATCCTGCCACGCGACCATACCGGGTTTCGACGCCCGCGCAACTTCTATGTCGACGGGGCGACCATCCACTCCTTGCGGACGTCGGAATCGGTTTCCCCCTCCGCATGCCGGGTTCTCAGTACCGAAAATTCGGTCCCCGTCATCAGTCGCGACAGCGCCCAAATTGCCATCGCCCTAACCAGTGATGACGTATCGGCTAGGCGCGCTTCTGCATCCGGCGCCAGCGTCCGGTCAGCGCTGTTCCCGATTGCAATCAGAACATTGCGCACGAACCTGTCCCGCCCCAGACGCTTGATCGGCGATCCGGAAAACACCCGGCGAAACGCGTCGTCGTCGAGCCCAACGAAATCGCGCAGCAAAGGGCGCGTCAGGTGAATATGAGGCTTCAGGTCGCCGTGCGGAGTCGGCGTCGCGAATTTGTTCCATGGACACACCGCCAGACAATCGTCGCAACCATAGATCCGGTTGCCGATCGCGGCGCGGAACTCCGCCGGGATATGTCCTTTGTGTTCGATCGTCAGATAGGACACGCAGCGGGTAGCGTCGAGTTGATAAGGCGCCGGAAAGGCCTGTGTCGGGCACACATCCAGGCACCGGTGGCAGCCGCCGCAGCGATCCGCGCCGGCGGCATCCGCCGGAAGTTTGAGCGTCGTGAAAATCTCTCCCAGAAACAGCCACGAACCGAAATCGCGCGACACGAGATTGGTATGCTTTCCCTGCCAACCGAGCCCGGCCGCCTGCGCCACTGGCTTTTCCATCACGGGTGCCGTGTCGACGAACAGTTTGACGTCACAGTCCCACCTGTCGGCGATCTCTCCTGCCAGATGCCGGAGGTTTTTCTTCATCACGTCGTGGTAATCGCGGCCCTTCGCATAGACCGACACCGCACCCCGTTCCGGGTAAGCGCTCAGCGTCAGCGGATCTTCCGCCGGGCCGTAATTGACGCCGACCGCGACAATGCTTTCCACCTCGGGCCAGAGATCCCGGGGTGACCGGCGCCGCTCTTCGGTCGTCTCAAGCCACCCCATATCGCCGTGAAACCCTTTCTCGATATAGGATTTCAGGTGTGTTCCTGCGTCGCCGTTATCTGCCCCCGCGAACCCGACGGCATCGAACCCCAGCGCCAGCGCCCTATCCCTGATGGCTGATTTAGGGCTGCCGGCGGCCACCATGTCAGACGAGATCCAGGTCGCCCTGCGCCTGTTCCGCATGGAACGCGGCGGCGAAAGCGTCCAGCCTGCCGGCTTCGATCGCACCGCGAAGCCCGGCCATCAGTTCCTGATAGTAGTGCAGGTTGTGCATGGTCAGCAGGATGGGGCCGAGCATCTCCTTCGCCTTGAACAGATGATGCAGATAGGCGCGGCTGACACTGCCGACGCCGGGATAGTCGCTGTCGGGATCGAGCGGGCGCGGGTCTTCGGCGTGGCGGGCGTTGCGGATGTTCAACGGTCCGCGCCGTGTGAACGCCTGACCGGTGCGGCCGGACCGGGTGGGCAGAACGCAATCGAACATATCGATTCCGCGCTGCACCGCGCCGACGATATCCGCCGGCGTGCCGACGCCCATCAGATAGCGCGGACGATCGCCGGGCAGCGCCGGCACCGTGACATCGAGAACCGAGAACATCTCGTCCTGACCTTCGCCGACCGCGAGCCCGCCGACGGCGTATCCGTCGAATCCGATCTCCGTCAGTGCCGACGCTGATTCGAGCCGGAGGTCGGGAAACACGCTCCCCTGCACGATACCGAACAGCCCGTAACCGGGCCGTTGCTCGAACGCCTCGCGGCAGCGGGCGGCCCAGCGCATCGACAGATGCATGGATTCCGCAGCCGCGGTTTCGTCCACGCCATGGGCGGTGCATTCGTCGAGCACCATGGTGATCGTGGAATCGAGCAGGTTCTGGATTTCGACGGAACGTTCGGGCGTCAGCAAGAATTTCGCGCCGTCGATATGAGAGCGGAATTCGACGCCGTCATCGTCCAGCTTGCGCAGGTCCGTCAGCGACATCACCTGGAAACCACCGGAATCCGTCAGAATCGGCTTTTTCCAGTCCATAAATTCGTGCAGCCCGCCGAGCCGGCCGACCCGCTCGGCACCGGGCCGAAGCATCAGGTGATAGGTGTTGGCGAGCACGATCTCCGCGCCGGTTCGAGCGACGGCATCGGACGTCATCCCCTTGACAGTCGCAGCCGTGCCAACCGGCATGAATACCGGTGTCTCAACCGTGCCATGAGCGGTCGTCAGACGGCCACGGCGGGCGCGACCGTCGGTGTGCGATACGCTGTATCCGAAATCAGGCATCGTGATCGGCACGGTGAAGAAAACTGGAATCGCCGTAAGAATAAAACCGGTACTTTTCCCGGATGGCATGGGCGTAGGCGTTTTTCATCCGGTTCGTTCCGGCAAGCGCGGAGACCAGCATGAACAGGGTTGACCGCGGCAGGTGAAAATTGGTCATCAGCGCATCGACGGCACGGAAGCGGTAACCAGGCGTAATAAAGATATCGGTGTCGGCTTCGAACGGGCGGATGTCGCCGTCCACCGACGCCGCGCTTTCCAGCAATCGAAGGGACGTCGTCCCCACGGCGATCGCCCGTCCACCGGCGACACGCGCCACGTTGATCGTTTCCGCCGTCGCCGAATCGATCCTGCCCCATTCGCTGTGCATCCGGTGTTCGGCGATGCGATCGACCTTCACGGGCAGGAACGTGCCTGCCCCGACATGTAGCGTGACGGTCGCGAAGCGGACCCCTGTGGCCCGAACGGCGTCCATCAGGCGGTCGGTAAAATGAAGCCCGGCGGTAGGCGCGGCCACGGCGCCTTTATGCACCGCATACACGGTCTGATAATCATCGTCGTCGGCCCGGGTCGCGCCGCCGTCGCGGGAGATATAGGGCGGCAGCGGCATCTCTCCATGCCGCTCGAGCGCCGCGAACAGCGCATCGTTGCCGGGAAACGACAGCAGAACCTCGCCCCCGTCACCTTTTTCGTCCACCCGCGCCGTGAAACCGTCCGCGAAATCTATAACGTCTTGGGGACTGAGTTTCCGGGCCGGGCGGGCGAAGGCGCGCCAGCGTCCGTCAGCCTCTGCCTTGTGCAACGTGACCTCCACCTTCGCGCCGCGCCGCGTGCCGCGAAGACGCGCCGGGATCACACGGGTGTCGTTGATCACAAGAACGTCGTCGGGTCGCAACAGACTGGGCAGATCTGAAACGGACCTGTCGGTCAGCACGTCCGAAACTTCGAGCATCCGCGCCGAATCCCTGGGTCGGGCCGGTTCGGCGGCGATCAGGTCCGCCGGCAGATCGAAATCGAAATCGTCGGTCGTCAGGCCCCTTTCTTCACCGGTGCGATTAGCGGCGCGGTTCAAGACGACTCCCATTGTTGCAGCACTGCGGCCTCGACTTTTTCATAGGCTTCGTCGCGTTCGAGGACGGGTTGCGGCGCCGCATCTTCTTCCCGCGTCCGGTTCAGCCCCCATTCGTAGACGTATTCCCGCAATTCGTCGTCGGTGAGGATGAACTTGAGAATTTCGTTCTGGACCTCGATAGGCGGGCTGGCTTCCCCGGTCGCCATATAGATGACGGCCCGCAGATAAGTCACGGTGTCGAGGATCAGTTGCGCTTCTTCCTTGCTCCACAGCTTTTGGGGGACGAAATCGTTGTCCTTCAACTGCTGCATCTGTTCCCGGGTAATGGTTCCGGGCGTTCCGAGCCTCGGCATACTGCCGGGATCCTCGGCAGGCACGCCGCCGCGCGCTTCTTCCTCCGCTTTCAGCTTTTTCTGCTGTTTGATCATGCGAAGACGGCGCATGAACATGTAAACAGTGAGCGCAATCACGAGGGCAAAAATCAGGCTTTCCGACATTCTTCGGCACGTTCCAGCGTACTGTCCAACAATTGACATACTAGATACGCGTTGATGACGGATGACGAAACCCCCGACGCGTTATAGAAATAGAACCGACAGCGTATATCATCTTAACGGGTGGCACGAAGACGTGCCGGGCAAACAGGTTGGTCATGAAGCGTCTGATTTTCGGAATGATGTTCGCGGTGCTGGCGTACCCCGCCCATGCGGGCAATCTGTCGGCCTATGCCTGCGGGGAATTTGCCGTCGGCAAGCCGCTGGACGTCCAGGTAGACAACGATTCCGCGCAGATGGAAAAGATCCGCACAACGGTGATTAACGCGCTGCGGGATCGAAAAACGGCGGTATCCGACGATGCGCCATGGGTTCTCGCCATCCGGACAGAAGCGATCCGCGAAGGAGTACGCCGGAAAGGACGCGATCTCGGGACGGTCCGCGACGGATCGAGCGAGAACGTCAACGTGCGGATGAATGTCTGGTCGAACCGTAAGGACAGCATTATCGGCGGCCGGAAGACCGACGTCATCGCGGGACCTATAGACGAAGTATGGGTCACGATTTCAATCAACGACAAAGCAAGCGGCAAATGCATCTGGCGTGGCGAAGCACGGCACGATTCCATCGGCCAAGATCAGTGGGAAATCTCGGAAAAAGTTTCCCTCGTCCTCATCGGCGCGATGGGCAAGGCCACGCGCGACCGGTCTTTCGAGGTTGACTGAACCGCCAGATCGCATAGGGCGACGGCTATGGATTCTTCGTCAACCGGCCTACACTGACAGCATGACGGCAACCGACGAAACTCCACCCGACGAAGGGACTGGCTGGGCGGACATGTTTCGCGGCATGCGCGGGGTCTATACGATCCTTCTCAATGTTGGCATCGGCGTTCACGCCATCGATATTTTCGTTATCACCACGGTCATGCCGGCCGTCGTCGCGGAAATCGGCGGGGTAGAGTTCTATGCCTGGACCACGATGCTGTACATGGTCGGAACGGTCATGGGCGCTGCCAGCGGGCAATATGCACGGGCACTGCTGGGACGGCGAAAGGGCTACGTCGCCGCCGGGCTGATTTTCCTCGTCGGGGCGCTGGGCTGCGCGGCGGCGCCGAACATAGCTTTGCTGCTGATCTTTCGCACACTCGAGGGAATCGGCGGCGGATTGCTGATGTCGCAGTCAATGACCCTGGTGAACGACTTCTATACCGGACGGCTGCGCACCAGGGTGCTGGCCACCATCACGACGACATGGAGCATCGCCGCCGTGGTCGGGCCCTTGATCGGCGGCATTTGGGGCAACTTCGGGATGTGGCGTGGCGCGTTTCTGACCACCAGCGTGCTGACGGTCCTGTTCATCCTCGCCGCGTGGAAAATCGTACCGGAAAGCGATCGCGGCGCCCGCCGGCGCCTGCCGTATCGCCGATTGCTGCTGCTGGGCATTTCGGTCGTGCTGGTCGGCGGATCCGGGCAGTTCGACGATATGTATTCGAAAGCTGGCCTGATCGCGGCTGGCGTTCTGTGTCTTGTCTTCACGCTGCGTCTGGACCGGGTGGAGGAGAATTTGTTCCCCCGGCGTGTGTTGTCGCTGTTCGCACCCGTCGGCACTGCTTACTGGGTCTTTCTGCTGTTGTCGGCCGCCTACACGCCGATGACCATCTTTCTGCCGCTGGCGCTGCAACAGATTTACAGCCTGGATCCGCTGTGGATCGGTTATGTCCTGACAGTGTTCTCCGTCGCATGGACCGTCGGGTCGATCGGCACCGCGGGCTGGAACGACCGCTGGACCCGGATCGCGTGTGCCGCCGGGCTCATGGTCACGGCAGCCAGCATCCTCGGCATCGCGATTACGCTGGGCGACGGATCCATCTGGATCCTGACCGGTTTCGTCACCCTGTCGGGGATAGGCGTCGGGATGACGAACGTGCATTCCATTTCCTGGGCGCTGGCCGCGGCGGGCGAGGCGGAATCACGGATTACCGCTTCCGCCGCCCCGGCGATGCGGTCGATCGGCATCGCCTACGGCGCCGCCTTCGCGGGCATGATCGCCAATGCCGCAGGCCTGACGGGTGGAACCGACCCCGAGACTGTCAAGTTCGCCCTCGGTTGGGTGTTCGCACTCGGCGCGCTGGTGCCGCTGGCAGGAAGCCTCTGCGTGATCCGCATGTACCAGCTGAAACCGGGCGTGAAGATATGAGCGCATCGCCGGAATACCTGTCATTGGCAGACGGACGGGATATCCCCGTTCATATCCGGCGCAGCCAGCGCGCCAGGCGGATTCTGCTGCATGTGGGAGTCTATGACGGCAAGGTCGAGATCGTGTTGCCGCCCGGTGCGTCGGCGCGGGAAGGACTGGGCTTTGCCGCCACACAGACCGGCTGGGTCGTGGATCAACTGTCGCGGATCGGCAATGCCGTCCCGTTCGAAGACGGCGCGGTGTTTCCGCTGCTGGGACAGCCGGTCGCCATCCGCAGAACCGACAGCCGCTCGGCGTTACCCGCTCTGGACGCCGGCGAACTGCTCGTCGGAGGGCGGGTAGACACCCTGGCCGGACGCGTCCACCGCTGGCTGAGAGGGCGGGCGCTGGACGAAATCAAGCCCCGGGCGCATGCAATGGGGGACCGGGTCGGCCGCAAGCCGGCACGCATATCCATGCGCGATACGCGGTCCCGTTGGGGAAGCTGTTCGCGCGAAGGCAATCTGAACTTTTCCTGGCGTCTGGTAATGGCGCCGGAGCACGTGCTGAATTACGTCGTCGCCCACGAAGTCGCGCATCTGCGCGAACTCAATCACGGCGAAAGATTCTGGGCGCTTGTCGATACGTTATGTCCCGATGTCGGGCAGGCCCGCGGATGGCTGCGTGCCAACGGCGCCGAACTGCACCGGTACGGTCGGGAAAGTTAACCCCGGAGCAAGTCAGGCCGCGACTGGCGGCTCGGTGCCTTCGACCTGGATACGGTAGCCCGACCGCACATTCGGCAGGTAATCGGAGATCGCCCTGTGATGAACGCACCGGTTGTCCCAGAAGGCGACGGAATGCGGCTCCCACCGGAACCGGGTGCTCCATTCGGGGCGCATCTGATGGCGATACAGGAATTCCAGGACCGCCTTGCTCTCCTCGCGCGGAACTTCGTTGATGTGCGACGTGAATGCCTCGTTCACGTAAAGGAGCTTTTTGCCGCTTTCGGGATGACGCACCACCACGGGGTGATCCGCTTCCGGCGTGCCGGCCCCGAACTGGATCGTCCCGTCGTGATGGGCCGTCAACCCGTCGAGGTACTGTTTCATGTTGTCTGAAAGGGCGTCGTAAGCAGCGTACATGCTGGCGAACCCGGTATCGCCGCCGCCGTTTGGCGGAACGGTGTGCAGGTACAGCACACTGGCGAGCGGGGGAATCGGCGCGCAGGACTGATCCGTGTGCCAGACATTCCCGGAAACGCGCGGCGTTTCGCCATCGGCGTGGAATTTGCGGACACGCAGGTCGTTGGTCGACTGGCTGTTGGTTTTCTTGCCGACATGCTGACCCAGCGTGCCGAAATATTCGCCGAACCGGGCGTGATCGTCGAAGCTGATTTCCTGATTGCGGAAAAACAGCACCATGTGGTCGGTAAAGGCCCGGCGGATTTCCGCCAGTTCCAGATCGGAGAGCGGCTTCGTCAGGTCGACGTTGCCGATTTCGGCTCCGATGGTGGGAGAATAGGGTGTAACGGTGATCGCTTGATAGGTGGCACCGGGTCCGGCTCCGTCCATCGTTTCCTCCTGGAATGCCTTTTTGCGTGTCTACTATATCAGAAAGTAAAAATTCCTGTCTAAACGCCGATATTCTTCAGGATATTCCGGAGCACCGGCTTATCCGGATTGAACATTTCGCGCCCGACCTCGAAATGGTTCAGGCCTTCCAGGATAAACGTATCTACCTTGTGGCCGGCGGCTTCCCAGGCGGCGGCGAATTCGCGGCTCTGGCGCTGGAATTCTTCCAGTTCGCCGGTGCCCCACGCCATGGTCAGCGGCGGCCCGTAATCCGGCAGCTGGCGGATCGAACTGTTACGGGCAGCCGACTGTTCGGTGAGATCGAGATATGTGTTCCGGTGGCTGAACCGGACGGGTTCGAGCTCGTACATGCCGCTGCAGGGCGCCGCACTTTTGATGATGTCTGCGGGCAGGCCGTAGACGCCTTCCCAGTCGGTGACCTGCATCATGCCGCAGATGTGGCCTCCGGAAGAATGACCAATACTGTGAATGCGGTTACGGTCCCAGCCGTACTTGTCCGCGTTGTGCCAAGTCCAGGCTATGGCCGCCCGGTTCTGACGCACGATTTCGTCCAGCGACACGTTAGGCGCCAGCGCAAAGTCCAGCACCAGCACGTTGACGCCCGCCGCCACCAGTCCCGGCGCCGCATAGGAGCACTGCGCCTTGTCGGACCGCGTCCAGGCACCGCCATGGTGATAGATCGCCACCGGCGCGCCTTTTTGGGAGACCGGAAAAATATCGAGCCTTTCCAGAACGGTCGGCCCGTAGGAGACGTCCTCGATCACTTCCAGTTCCTCACGGATTCTGGCGCTGTCGGCGGCGTTCTGTTCCATCAGCTCGCCCACGTTGGGCACCAGCGAGGACTGGTCGTAATTGCGGTCCAGCTCTTCCTGGGTGAAATTTCCCCAAACGATCTCGGTCATGGCGGTCTTTCACTGTTGTTTGGCGGAGTCTGCGAAACTTCGGGCACCGGTGCAAGACCGACCGCGTCGCGCGCGCGTTTTTCGAACCAGGTGTTCAGAAACACGCCGGTGAAGACGATCGTTCCGCCGATCCAGATCCAGATTTCCGGCAGCTCGGAAAAGAACAGCCAGCCGGCCACACCCGCGAAAACCAGCTTGGTGAAATCGGCGGGCAGGACCACGGTGGCATCCGCCTCGCGGAATGCCTGGGCCAGACAGATCTGGGTCGTGCTGCCGAATATCGCGATCAGCAGAATGTAGAACCACTGATTCAGCGTCGGCCATTGCCAGAAGAACAACGCCGCTGCCAGACAGAACGGTACCTGCAAGAGAGAAGGATAAGGGGCGATCGTTACCGGGCCGTCGTGACGCGACAGTACCTTGATCACGACCAGGGCCATGGCCCACGTGCTGGACGACAGTAACAGCAACAGGGACCCGGTACTGATTTCCACGGCCCAGGGCCGCAGTACGATCAACGCGCCCGCCAGCCCGACGGCAAGGGCGACATACCGCGCCCGCGTGACTTTTTCGCCCAGGACCAATACGGCGCCGATCGTCGCCAGCAACGGCGCCGTGAAGGTCAGCGCCACGACCTTGGCCAACGGTTCCATCGTCAGCGCCAGAAAATAGGCCAGCATCGCAATGACGTTGAACAGCGCGCGCAGGCCGTGAAGCGGCAAATGCGACGTGCGGAATGGATTGTGTCCCCGCCGCAGTATCATGGGCGCCAGCAGGCACACGCCGATCGAATGACGAAACAGGGCGATGACGAAGGGGTGGATGTCGTCCGCAATCTGGCGGATCGACACATTCATCGCGACCACGCCCATCGCCGATATCATCATGAAAACCACCCCCCGCACGGGCGGCGGAACGGCGGCATAGGCAGCGGCGACAGGAGCCGGAACGGCGGACATGAAAAACCTTTCAGGAACGCCGATTGATAGCACGAAACCGGTACGCGAACCGCCGGATACGGAAAACAATCGTTAACGAATGAATTTTACCTTCGGGATGGGAAAATGCGGCTCTTGCGGGGTTGCGTACCCGGATTTTTGTTTCGATCGGGAGCCTGGTTTCCGCCATGGACGGATCCATATACGGCATGGAAGACGCGATGGCGATCGCCCACGACGGCAGCGCCGCCGAACGCATGGCGCTGGCGCTTCGTACCGACATCGCGCCCGAGCTCCTCTATTTTCTGGCCGAGGATCCGGAATCACAGGTTCGCCGCGCCGTGGCCGAAAATCAGGCAACGCCGCGCCAGGCGGATCTCGTTCTGTGTCACGATTCCGACCCTGGCGTCCGCTGTCTACTGGCCCGAAAGATCGTCGGCACCGGCCTCGGCGACGATCAGCGCAGTCAGCTCTGGCGCATGGGTTTCACGATTCTCGAAACCCTGATGCGGGACAGCAGCCTGCGTGTGCGACGCACGCTGGCAGACGTGATCAAGAACATGTTCAACGTGCCGCATGAAGTAGCGCACGGGCTGGCAAGGGACCCGGACAAGCGGGTCGCCGCGCCGGTGCTCCGTCATTCGCCTGTCCTCACGGATGAAGACCTGGTGAACATCGTGCAATCGGGCGCACCCGACTGGGCGCACCAGGCAATCGCATCGCGGAATCAGGTATCGGAACGGGTCAGCGGCGCGCTGGTCAACGCGGGCGCAACGCCGACGGTCACGCGGCTGCTGAAGAACCAGTCGGCGGATATCGGAGAACCGGCGATGGAAAACATCGTCGACCGCGCGCCGGACGTCGAAGCCTGGCACGAACCGCTCGTAAAACGTCCTGCGTTGCCGTTGAGACTGGCGCAGAAAGTCTCGGGATTCGTCAGCGCTCCGCTGAAAGCGGTACTGGCGAAAAAAACGGAATCCGCGGCGGACGGCAAGGCGGAGAAGGTCGGCTGGTCGCCGCGCGAGCAAAAAACGGATGGCGGCACCGAAACCCCCATCGACAGGGCACGCCGTTTGCAC
>Ga0181590_10001380_pt1 | contig 20571 bp, 18 predicted proteins | sample 071ome_34_FD_132446 | JGI IMG/M metagenome (GOLD analysis project Ga0181590, IMG submission 132446) | Coastal salt marsh microbial communities from the Groves Creek Marsh, Skidaway Island, Georgia - 071411BT metaG (megahit assembly) | ecosystem: Environmental > Aquatic > Marine > Intertidal...
TGGTTTCCTTTTACATTTAAAGGTTTTAGGGTTCGCGCTGAATAACTTAGAACCGTCCTGACGTTCCTCAATGGGACCAGGAAAATAGATAGTGATCTCGTATCGGTCTATAAAGAGCGACTTGATCCATTCCCAAATTTTATGATGTATTTTCATGTAAGTATTTAGTATAAATACAACGTATGGACGAGAACATGTTTGAAAAATACAAAGATCTGCTCGAGCAAGAGGGTATAGAATCTAATACCAAACTTTCTCAAGAGTGGTTCTTTGACCGCATACGGGAAATAAATAAAGAGCAAGTTGATCGTCAGAGTATAATGCGCAATCCTCCGATAAGGATGGCGCCAAACCAATTTAAGGGCAGGATGTATCTGTTTAGATATAATCCAGTCGGAAGGCAAAAGTTGCCCTACTTTGATAGGTTCCCTCTAGTAATATTGCTAGAACTAAACAAAGAGGGATTTATGGGATTGAACCTACATTACCTTCCCATAGACCTACGCCAAAGGTTGTTTTATAATTTACTGAACCGTGCAAGCAATCCGCAGTTTAGATGGAACACTTATTTGAAAATAGATTACGATTATCTAAAGTCAAGAACACAGTTGAGAGCGTATAAAGCATGCATCAAGCGATATCGTTACGATCAGATATATGGTAGAATGGCAAACGTGCCAGCGCCAGAGTGGGAGGTTGCGGTACACTTGCCCCTCGCTTCATGGCGTAAGGCAGCAGAATCAAGAGTCTTTAAAGACAGTAGAGAGATCGCTAGGAAAATAACATGAGTTTTAGTACGAACACTCTTAGAGGAGCATTAGAAGGGCACTCTGGACCAGCGTATACCAACAGGTGGAAACTTACTCTGCCTCCAAGATCAGGTTCTAGACCAGGAGGAGGCACTACTCAAGGTGGCGATAATCCTACAGACGTTGCCTTGCTTTGTACACAAGTTGCGCTGCCTTCCAAAACTTTAACAACTCTAGATCGACAAATAGGATTAGAACCAATCAAGGTTGCTTCTGGGTATACTTTTGGTCCTGTGTCTATGACTTTCTACCTTACACAGGATTATCTTGCTCGGAAGTATTGGCAAGCATGGATGGACATGTGTGTCAACCCAACACCACCTTATACTGTAGGATATCGCAATAACTATATTGACGATATAACCATAGAAGCACAAGATAAATTAGGTGCGACCAAGTATACAGTTGTTCTTGAGAATGCTTATCCTGTAACGATTAATGAAATAGAATTTAACAATCAAGCAGCAGCTGCTGTTGGCGAATTAACTGTGACGGTTGAATACAGCAACTATACAGTATCATAACATCATTGGAGATTATTATGGCGTTACCACGCATCAATGAAACCCTGAATTTTACTATGACGATTCCTTCTACAGGAAAGGTGGTAAAATACAGACCCTATCTCGTAAAAGAAGAAAAGGTTCTGCTACAAGCATTTGAATCCAAAGACCCTAAGACTTGCCTTGAAGCAATGTGCGATACCGTTTCTTCTTGCCTTGATCAATCTGAAAATATAACAGTTTCTCAGTTAGCAACTTTTGATATTGAGTACATGTTTACTCAGCTACGATCAAAGTCGGTTGGAGAAATATCCAACATATACATTCGTTGTAAAGAGTGCCAAGAAACTAATCCATACTCTATAAATTTGGAAGAACTTCAAGTTCCTGTAGAGAAAAATACTAACATACTTTCAATTACTGACAGCATCTCAGTAGAGATGACATACCCAACATACCAGTCAATGATTGACGGTGATGTAGAAAATGCTGATAAAGATGTCACTGTTGCTTTTGAGTTAATTGCTTCTTCTATTGCTGCTGTGATCACTAATGACGAAAGAATAGATTGCGCCGATCTCGATAAGAAAGAAGTGACAGAGTTTTTGAACTCTATGACTGCATCTCAGTTGAAATTAATCACTGATTTTTTACAGAGTATGCCTGCTCTCAAACATAACGCTGAGTTTAATTGTGTTAAGTGCGGAACGGAGAATGAATTAGAACTGAAAGGGTTATCTGATTTTTTCTAATTACCCTTTCCCACGATAATCTTGTAAACCATTACAAGACTAACTTCGCTCTGATGCAACATCACAATTATTCTTTGACTGAGTTAGACAATATGTTACCGTGGGAAAGGGAGATCTACATAACCCTGCTCACTGAGTACATCAAAGAAGAAAACGAAAAAGCAGAACAAAGAAGATTGGCGCGAATGTGATATAAATAAAAGAAACCTAACTCTAAGAATAAAAATGGCAACCTTAGAAGCAGTCGTAACAGAACTCAAAGAACTGAATGAATTTTCAGATCTCCAAGTAGAGGCGCAACTAGAATTAAGCGATATACAAAGGGAGACTGTTTCTGTACAGAAAAGGCAACTGAACCAGTTGGTTGACTTAGAACAAGTCATGAGAGATTTCATGAATTTGGTTCCTGAGCAGATTGTTAGTGGGTTTGCCGATCTTATCGCATCTAACGAAGCCATCGCCAGTAATGCTGAGAAAGCAGCAGCAACTCGGGAAAGAATCGAAGAACGCGAAGGCGGTGATGATGAAGATAAACCCACCAAAGTAAAAGGTGGATTCGTTGGCGGTAACTTCAAAAAAGGCATGGAGGATTTCAACAAGGAAGGACTTGGCGGACTTGGCGTTTTTAAAGGTTTGAAAGATACCATAGCGGATATAATCCAAACTGTGGGTATTTTTTCAGCAGCAGCAATGAAAGGATTCGTCTTGTTGAAGGGTGCTATCGTTTCTCTCGCTAGTGCGATTACATTACCTATCGCCTTGATCGCTGGTGCTATTGTCGCAATAGTTTCTGGTATTTTTAATTTCGTTGAAGATTTTAAATCCCAAGAAGGTGGGTTGTTCAATAAAATTGTCGCTGGACTTGGCGGTTTCATAGACGGATTTTTAAAAATTCTCACGATTCCTCTTGATTGGATCAAGAGTTTAATATCTACAGCACTTGAGTTTTTCGGGTTCGATGGTGCCGCGCAAGTTCTAGATTCGTTTTCTTTCACCGATTTAATCGACGGTCTTACTGATTCTTTGGTAGAATTTATTATTGGATTGAAGGATATGATAATGGACGGTATCAAAGGTATCGGCAAATCCATTATGGGATTCTTTGGTTTCGGTGATGATGAACTAGAAGAGGCAGTACCAGAAGAAGAAAAACCTAAAACCAAACGTGGTCGCGTTATACCTTCTGACACCGATGATGCAAAGTTGAGTGAAGAAGGGCAAGCAGCAGTTGACGACCTTAAAGGAAGTGGCGTACCTGAAGTTGATCCCGAGACTGGCAAGCGTGGTAGGGAAATTGGCGCGAAGTATGGTAGCACGACTACGGAAACTCGTGCCGACGGTACAACTGTAACCACCGAAAGAAAACCAAATGCGATGGGTCAAACAGCGATCGGTGCTGCAAACGAGATTAAGAAAAAACAACAGCTGGATAAAATGAATAACGAACGGATGCAGCAAGGTTTGCCTAAATTGGAAAAACTGCCTTCTGCTGATGATCTGCAAGAAATCAAAGTAACAGCGAAACCAATTGTAGTTCCTGCACCAACTCCACCTGCACCTGCCCCTGCTCCAGCAGTAGTTTCTGAAGCACCTGCTGCTCCTGCCCCAGTAAAAGTTGATGTTGCGGCACCTCTAACAAAAGCGCCAAAACTTGCCTCTCAGGAAGAACGTGCCGCATTGCTTGATGAAGGTAGAAGTCTCAATGACGAAATAGAAAAATTAAGAGCAGTCTTGGCAGAGATGGGTGAGGCACGCTCCGCTGAAAATATCGCCAAGTTCAAAGAAGGATTGGATGTTACCACCGACGAAGGAAAGGCAGAGGCGAAAAAAAGGTTTGACGACTTCCAAGGCGAACGTAAGAAAATAACAGATCAAATCAAAGCACTGAAAAAAGAAGCAGATTCTAAATTCGCTGAACTTGATGCAGCAATGGGCGACACTCCTGAGTCAGAAGCAAGATTTGCTGCTATGGAAGAAGGCAGCGACGATTTCTACGCTGATACTGACGATGATTTTGAATCAAATGCGGGAAGAACGCCAACTAAAGTAAAACGCATAGTCACTGAAACAGGTGGCGGTGTTACTGAGAGAAAGGTCAGCGATGAGCAGTTAGCGAAAGATAGAAGAGACGCTGAAATGTCTCGAGCAAGATCTCAAGCAGAAGGCGATGCCTTTAATATGCTCACAGAACAAGGAATAGTTGGAGCAGACGAGTTCTTAATGGGCGACGATCCTAGAATGAAGCAACTTATGGATCTTGCTGATAAGTTAATGGAAGAAAGAGGGTTCGGTGCTCCGATCAAGAAAGCATTAGGAGTAGCATCAGATGTTAAAGAAGTTGTCCAAGGCGAAGTACAACCAGAAGTTGTTGGTAGTGCTCAAGAAGCGCAACTTAGAGACGGAAGGTTGAGTGCCGAACAACAAAAGATGGATGCTACTCAAGCGCAACAAGCAGATGCGGCGAGTAATGTTGTCGTCGCTCCTTCAGATAATCGTACTAGCGTTTCAAATACAACAGTTAATTCTGTACCTATTCCATCGCCTATGGATAAGAGCGATAGAACGAGCAGGGGAGCGTATAGAGGAAAGAAGATTTAACTTTTCTTTTTCTTAAACGGAGCGAGCGGTTTTAGTTTCTTAAGTTTTCCTGGAGTCTTGTTGAGGATTTTCATTTTCGTCAACTCATCTTCAGTCCATATCGCGAACTTGTACCCATTGTCTTTTGCCACCTGCTCTGCTGCTTCCCACTTGTTGCGGTTTTTAATGTATGCGAATGCTTCATTGAGTGAGCGTTTGCTACGAGGGTTCTTAGACTTGGGCGGTTGAGTTTGTTTTTTAGGTTTGACCTCTACTAGCAATACGTTTCCGCTTTTGAACTTGATCCAGAAGTCAACGTGATATTTATGCCATCTTTTGTCGACGTCGTAGTAGTATGGTATGATGAAATCTTCGCTGTTCCATTTAGCAACTTCGGAGTTATTGTCTAACCAAATCATTACAGATTTTTCCCAGTTAGACCTGTACACGACCTCCTCAAGATTCCCTTTGTACTTGCTTGGGTGTTTTACAGTGTATTTGCCCTTGTAAGTCCTCGGCATTGTATATAAATAACTGAAATAATAACAACCTTATTTATCGACGAGAGCAATTTCATGGCGACGTTTCCTGAAAACAACGAAGGATATCCTGCTGAGATTAGGTTTACATTAATAGACGAAAATGACGCTCCTGTTCCTGGGATCACAGTAAACCTGTACATGCCAGCAGGCGCATTATACGCTGATCGAGTTCAATATGAAAATATGGACTTGGGCGTAGCAGGTCTTGGTATGGAAGGATTTGAGGGAAGTTTTACTGATGCTCTTGCAGACCCTAAACTTGCTGAAATGTTAGGTACAGAAACAGTCAAAAAATTCCTACCGAAAGTAGGAGCAGCAACTTCTGATCGCTCAAAGGTAGCACCAAACCCAAATACACGCGCATTGTTTAAGCAAGTAAGTTTGAGGTCATTTCAATTTAATTTTAAAATGATACCGACCACATCAAGTGAAGCGCAAGCGATAAAAGATATTATCTTTATTTTCCGTAGAGAAATGTATCCGGAAAGGATTGGTGGTGGTAATGAAGGAACTTCTTTGGGTTATAAATTCCCGAACAGATTTAAAATAGAGATGTTCTATAATGGAAAAATATCTCCTCTTGCACCAAAAGTTGCTCCTTGCTATGTAGAAGCATTTAGCGCAGCATACAATCCTACTGGACAATCCCTTATGCAAGAAGGTGGCGGCGATGTTTCTTTCGCGGAAACAGATATTAACATAACACTCACTGAATCTAGAACTTTGAGTAAACTTGATATCATAACGGGAGGATTCTAATGTCCACATACTTTAGGCAGTTTCCTCAAGTTCCTTATAAATTCGGTAACAACGAAACCTTTACCAATTTTCAAGACCTTAGTGTATACATTGATATTATTGATCAAGTAAAGGAGTATGCTTCTTTTTATCAACAATATCATATTCAAAACGGAGAAAGACCTGATCAAGTCTCCTATAAGTTGTACGGCACTAGCGATTATTATTGGACTTTTTGGTTGATGAACGATCACTTGAGGGAACAACATTGGCCAATCGCCAACTCTCAACTGTATCGTCGCGCTCAACAATATTACCCTCATTTGTCGATTAGAACTTTTGGAACTGCTACTCCTATTGACCCTTTGCTTGCTGCTGGGACAGGAGGCGACCCAAGACCGTTAAGCAGATCACCAACTTTTAAGGTTGGTAGTTATGTTTGGTTGCAACAAAATAAAAGAGCGGGTCAAATTATACGCATAGATCAAGATCTGGCAATGGTTCATATAGACTTTTTGGGGCAAGATTTGCCTACGATTACAGATGGAGTTTTGCCAGGAATCCCAACGAGTTCTATAATAACTATTGACGCACCTTCTGCTATCAGGATTATAAACGGCGAATACAATTTTGACCCTGTTTCGCAGTATGAGAGCGTAACAAATGTTCAAACTTATCGTCAGTATGATTCTCCGCATCACTATGAAGACGATGATGGGCACTGGGTACAACCAAGTTTCTCTAGCGATGAACCATACCAATTTATTTGGTCCAGTTTAGATACTAGAAAATCAGTCACCTACTTTGAAAGACTGCGGGAAACTAATGATGAGTTGCGCGCCATCAAGATAATTAAACCAGACGTGATTAGTCAGGTTCTAACTGAATGGAATGCTCTTTTGACTGGACGTAGATAATGGCAGGTCAAAATGTACAACAAGAATATAAGGTCACGAAAGCAATAATATCTGCTGAACGGTTTGGTGGCGAAACATATGATATGAAGCAAATGGTGTCAGAGATAAACTTCTTTGAAGATTTAGAGAAACCATTTGTTACTGGACAAATTATAATTTTCGATGACTTTGGTGTATTCGACGAGATGAAGTTGAAGGGCACCGAACAGATAGAAATAGGCATTGAGGTTCCTGAGAACTCACAGTTAAAATTAGATATAAAAATGAACATCGTTTCGATTGTTCAAGTTCAAAAACTCAGCGAACGAAGTGAGTTGTACCACCTCAATCTAATATCGCCTCATGCATACAACGACCAGTTTATCAAAATATCAAGGTCTTACACAGGCAAACTCGAGGATATTGCGGAATCTATATTGAAGAACCACCTTGATGTAAGGGTAGATAGAAATTACATGAGCGGTCAAAAGTCTAAACAAGGACCAGTCCGTATCATCACACCTTATATCAGTCCTCTTGAATCAGTTGAATGGTTGTTAGATAGAGCAACCACTAAAATTGGCGCTCCTTTTTATGCTTATCAAACAATATACGACCAACAGTTAAATGGCGGTAAAGATGTAATCCGTTTTGGTAATATTGAAGATATGTACTCAAGAGAAATCTGGAACGCAGAACTTCCTTTACTATACTCTCAAGCAAGAGGGCAGGAAGTTGCTGGTCGCGATTTAGCAAAACAAGCATCCATTGTAAAAAAGTTAGAGGTGCAAAATATTTCAGATACATTGAAACTTGCAGCGGAGGGTGCTGTAGGCACTATGATGAGTTCTTTCGATGTATTCAGTAGTCAAAGATATGCTAGGCATTTTGGTGTCAGAGACCTTTTAGAAAAAATGGACACCGAAGGTAATATGATGAAACCAGGAAAGCAAAATGTATTTGACGAAGAAGTAAAACTTACAATTGATAACGAAACAAAACTTATAGATGAATTTAACGCAAGGTATCTAAACATTGTCACTTCCTATGGCACTTATGGATACAGAAATAGTTATCATGATGTATTCGACCAGTCAGAGGCACTTAATAAATTGCGTCATTATGCGGTCAAGAGTTTGTTTAACAAAAATATGATAGACTTGGTTGTCCCAGGAATATCTTTCTTCACGCAGTTAGAAAATGGTGCATCGGGTGTTACGGTCGGCGACTTAGTAAAAATTAATTTTAAAAACACCAACGTCGAACAGGCAGGTGACGAAGAATTTAACAAAGATCTATCCGGAACATACCTTATACATAAAGCGAGGAACATATTTCGGTCAACCACGCACGAAGTTGCAATATCAGTTACGAAAGTTGCTGATCTTGATGGAGGAAAAGCAGGTTGAGAACTTGGAACACAGAATATTACGGAGATGATGTTCGTTGGTTTGTTGCTAACTGTATTGACAACACTCCTCCTTATGGTTTAGAAGGTAGGATAAAAATTCGTATACACGGTATTCACACGGACATTGCCGACGAGTCTGGTATTCCTCAGAGAGATTTGCCTTGGGCGCAAGTTATGAATCCTGGTGATACTTATGGCGTCTCTGGACTAGGAACGAGCGCACAAATACTTCCTGGTGCACTAGTGTTTGGTTTCTTCTTAGACGGTGCTACTTCTCAGTTGCCATTGGTGTTGGGTTCTTTGCCTCGTATTGAGTTTCCTACTACAGTACAGGCATCAAACCGTGAAGATATGGCAACTAATCCTTTTTCATATTCTTTCCAACAGTCTAATGCTGATGCTATTGACCCAGAAATACAAAACACAGGAACAAAAGCAGCAGGTGAAGTTGCTAGATATTTTATAGACAACGGTTTTAACGCAAAACAGGCATCCTCTATCACGGGTGTACTGCAAGATATTAGTGGATTAGATCCTACTCAAAATGGTAACGGGTTCGGTATTGCTGGTTGGCAACCTAATAGTCCTCGCTATCACAGATTCTATGCATATATTAGTCGACTCAGACCAACCAGAGATGAGAAGGATTTTGAAGGTCAATTACTTTATGTGCTTCACGAACTTAAAACTGCCCGTTCCATTGCTATGTCTAAAGTCTTGCGCGCACGCGAGATAGAAGGTAATCTATATGGCGAAAAAATTGACGGTATCGAGGAAAAGGGTAATGGGCAGGTTGCTGCTCTTGTAAAATACTATGTCGATCCAAGAACCAGTTGTAGCGTGGGTAGTGCCACAGGAAAAGCAAAGGGTATCTATGGCGGACTTGGAGCAAGATAATGGCGCGAATTAATCTGAGCGAAATTAATCAGTACATAAAAAACTTTTTAGATCGTATTGGTCTCCGAGAGTTAGAGGCAATCCACGCAGAGCGCATACGACAATGGTTGATTGAAAACTTATCAAACATTGGACGATATGGTGTCCGCGACTTTGAACGGTTTGGTTCACTCAACTCTTTGGGCAAAGCATTTAACGATGGTCGCCCAGTACATAAAGATCGCGCGGATGGTTGGGTTTCCTTGACAGAAGAAGTGCCGGATATTGATCACCTCACCTATGGTACAGGCATGCTGTACATTCACGGTGAGATGGAAATGCCTTTGTGGTGGCAGCAATATGGTCAACCAGGAGACCACATGTACGAGGATGAGTTTAATCACATAAACTATTCTGGTACACAAAAGTTTATTTACCAAAGAGTATTGGGTGAAACGTACACTTTTTGGTATGAACCTGAAACTGGAGTTGATGATGTCAGAGCACCAGGAAGATTGCCGCCACAAGATACGCCATATGGACCAGCGCCAAACTGGGGGGAAGCATTGGTTGATGAGTGGAAATATGGATATATGTGGAGAGAAGAACCAGTTGTTCCTCCGATGATTGTCAACGGCACGTATAAACCTGTAGATGGTATTACTGCAGTGTACAGCGACATCGTTGCATGGTATTATGATACAGTTACGCACTCTATCGGTGGCATGCAAGTTCGCGAGTTACAGGAAGAAGATGCTAGAGTTGATGGATTCCCAGGAGTCCCTAATGACGCCGAAATTTATCATCTAGATAATGAACGCAATCACTATCCATGGAGAATTGTAAATAGTGCTGCGCCTGTTAGTATTAAATACATGCTAGACGAAGTTTTGGTTGAGGGGACCAACGGTATGTATGACGATACTCTCCCTGCTATGGCAACTGAGATTGGTAATTATCCGCCAATAAAAGGTCTTACATATGTTAAAGACGGTAAAGAAGGTATTCTGAACTTTATTTCACCAGTGGATGAGACACCATAATGGCGATTAATAATACATCATCGCTAAACGAATTTATTGCGCAAAGTTTGACAAGGTCTAATGGCACCGACGCTGCATTACAGACACTTGCTGCTGGTAATTTGCCTCAGTCATCAGTCGATCAAATAAATTCTCTTGTGAACGATGCCCTTGCCAACGCTGCCTCTACAAACCGAGCAGACATTCCTACGGATCTTTATGATCAAGTTGCGGAAATTATGGTTACATCGGTCCCAGGAATGAGCAAGCAGATTCTTTCGTCAGTTTTACAATCTAATAACATCCTAGGAAAAATAGGCAACCCAACTTCAATTAATATTAAAAACCAACTTGCCGGACTGCAAAATCTATATGATAAGAAACTGAATCAAGTTTTAAACTCGGTAGATGATAGTATTCTAAAAATGGGTCTGCCAGGATTTGCTCAAAGCGCAGCAGTTAATTTAATTAACGACACTACAAATATAATAAACGACGCGCTTTCTTCAGGTAACATACTTAATTCGCTAGGAGATCCTGCAACCATTAGCAATGCGGGTTCTACAGCGATTAATAAAATACTGAGCAATAATGGATTGCTACCTGCTAGTGATGTATTGGGTCCACAATCTACACAGACAGCAACAAATTTTGTAAACAATCTTGCTGATGATGCGGGTATAATTGATTTGACAGAGATCTCTGATACTGCCACCAATACACTTGCTGGCGCTGTCATGCAAGGCGAAAACGGTGGTAACTTAGAACAATATGCAAGCATCGCAGATCAAACATCAGGGACTATTCAAAGTTTGACTGAGGAAGAAGATGCTGAGTTGATAGGGTATCGAGGACCAGACTCATATAGGATCGGTGAAGAAAATGTGCAACCAGGAGGTCAGTTTATTTCTTCGGTTGAGGAACTAGAAGCAGAGATGGCAAGTATGACGAGAGATATCTCTGAAATAATTGTTCACTGGTCTGAAACTTTTACAAACGCGAACCTTTCTGCGTCAGAACTAACTAGTCTAACAGGTTCAGGTGATAACGCATACCACTTAATAATTCAGCGCAATGGCGCAGTGGAACGTGGCGTCCCCTTGAATAGTGTAGGCAGTCACTGTCCAACTAATGGGCACAATTCATATTCTATTGGAGTTTGTTTAGTGGGCGGTATTAACGTACCTACAGATACTAGAGCGATTGAAATGGAACTTTCTCCTAGAAGTATAACACAATCACAGTACAATAGTTTGTACCAGATATTCCGAACATTCTTCGATCAATATCCTGGTGGTCAAGCATTGGGGCATATGGATGTTGACACCTCTCAAGACGATCCTGGGTTTGATGTAAGGGACTATGTGTACAATAATTTCAACAAGCAATCATTATACCTAGATCCACCGAACGACCCTGCATTGTCTCCTCAGGATATCCTAAAGGCACTTGAAGGGCAAGGACCAGATGTATTAACTAAGGATCCTGATGTATTGGAGAAAAAATTCTAATGACTACTGGTTCCAATAAAGTTACAGACCGTATCGGTGATCCTAATGATCAAGGCAAAGAACTTACACAAGGTGTTCCGTTAGACGGATCAGCAGATCCTACTGGAGAATACCCGTTACGGTATAATTGGTTTTCTACTAACGTAAGTGCTGCTGGTCGCGGTATTAAGATTAATGATCTCTGGATGGGCGGTAGTACCATGGGTGTCAGTTTTGATATCCCAGTTGGTACAACTTCTATTTTCCCTTTCAATCAGGCAAACGAAACACCTTCGGGTCATTCTTTCGAGATTGATGATACTCCTGGGAATCAAAGAATACTTATCAAACACCACACAGGTGCTGGTGTTGAATTAAAGCAAGATGGTTCTGTCCTCGTTGCCTCTCGAACGCATCAAGTACAAGTAGTCGGTGCTGATCATGAGTTGATCGTACAAGGTGAAGGTAATATAACATACGATGGTGACATGAATCTAACTGTCAACGGAAACTATAATCTTACTGTTGGTGGTACGATGAACGTTGACGTTGGCGCGAATCATAATCACTCGGTACATGGCACATATATTACCGAAACTGGTGATGCATATTCAACTATTGTTCGTGGTAATAAAGATACCAAGGTTTGGGGTGATGTAGTAGACTTCACTGCTCATGAACATAAGATAATCACTAAAAAAGATTTTCGTATTTTGTCAAACAGGGATATTATTCCCAACGCTCGCCGTGGCATTAGGATGACCGCTGAAGAGCACATTACAACTTCTGCTGGTAAAAATACAGTGATATCTTCCAAAGATCTACGACTCATTGGAGAGAAGGGTAAAATTGGCGGAGAGGAGTTTCATTTCTTCGGTTCGTTGTTTACGGGTGGCGGGGACGACACGCAAGGAAAGAACACAGTATTCCACGGAAACTTAGTTGGTCGCGCTCTAGAAGCATGGACTGCCAAGTACGCAAAGTATTCAGAAGAAGCACACAGCGCACATATCTCAAACTTTGCCACCAAAGCAGATCAAGCAGATGATGCTTATCGTGCTGAACACGCTACACACGCCCAGAATGCTAAACTTGCAAAAGTTGCTGGCGGTACTGGTGCTGGCGGTTCTTATAAACCACCTCCCTCTACACAAGATTATCCTGAGTGGACTAGTGAAACTCGATGGGACGGTACTAGTGATATGGGAACTGGAATCAAACCAAACTATCAATATGAGTGGGGATGGAACGCAAAGGCGAACCATGTAGTGTTACAGTCCATGCGATTTGACGGTTCTATAGAAAACGACGATCCGGATTTTTGGTCAACATTTGGCGGATTAGCATTGAACATGGGTTTAGCGATGACCTCGCCGGAGTCTGAAATCACACATGAACCACTGTATGATTATTATGGTAACCCGAAAAATTGGTGGGAAGTCTGGAATAAGACTTCCCCATTTGCTGTCCGTAAAGTGGTTATTGACGAAGATGGTGTATTAGAAGATAAAATCGCCAAGCATGACACGTACAGTTATTATTTTAACTGGACGCCAAGCACAGCGGAGATCCGATCAAAACTGCGCACAATGGATGGTGCTGCTGATGCAACTACTGCGCCAGAGATGCAAACTAATGGTCCGCTGTGTATCGGATCCTTGCTTGACGAGAACAGAATATCTGAGAAATATAAAGATCCTGGTCCGTCAGCGCCATACGAAATCAAAAGAACAGGCAATAGTGAACCAACTCCTAGATTCGGTTACACGTTGCTCGGTAATCCTTAGGAACGTGCTACTAAGACGTTTACACCTAAAAACAAACAAGCAGCAACTAGGACCATTGTAGCAGATCCACTTTATAATCCTGATAAAATGGATGCGCCAGTTACCAGTAGCACTCGACTGTCGAAATCTAGTACGTTGTCAAAGTTCTTTGGAGCACCAGGATCTAAAACTTCGCTTGAGTTTGTGCCTATCGTAAAAGATAGACAAGACCTAGCGAGACAGTTTTATCTACACGCATGGTTGATGGAAGGTATTTCTTCGGCAAAAGAATTTAAGAACTTCCGATTACAGGTTACGGAAGGATACTATAATCCTGCTAATGGTATCCGTGAAGCAGTTGATGGCAAATCAGAAGCAGATGCCAAGGCAAGATATTGGCGCGAACCATATCGTAAAGAAGATGGTGGCGGCACACAAAAATCTATTGTCAGCGGTGCTTATCCGATTAATCAACTAAAGTATGAGGGTCGCGCGTGCGTGTACACGCTGTACAACTCTCGCGGCAAGATCGACTACAGTGCTGGGTTTGAACTGGCATTATACATCAGGGATACGTTCTTCTATGATCAGTTGAGTTTGGACTATGATATGACTCGCCCTGACAAAGTTATGACGCAACAGTTGATTGTTGTAATGCCTAAAATTGAAAAGGACTTTAAAGCAACATTTGAGATGAAGGTGAGCACTTATTTCAACAGACAAACTTTATCTGGATCTGATCTTATAGAAATTACCGACTAAATAGAACTATCAGACTGTTGGACTATAATAACAAATGGCACTTAAACGAGTCACACCAGGATTAAAAGACAATACTCTTGTCACTGGTAAGCAAATAGAATACAAAGACATAGACCTGACTTTTACAGCCAAGTCTGGTGCCGCGTCAAGTTATTCTGGTTCAGTCGGGTCAGATTTTAAAGGCGACATATTTAAAAAGACTGATGCTGCAGCAGTAATACAATCAGTACAGAACATACTGCTCACAAATAAATTAGAAAAACCGTTTAATCCAAATTACGGAGCGAATCTTCGCTCCATGTTATTTGAAAACGTAGAGTCGTATTCTGAGACTATCATAAGAGATCTGATTACAAACGCGATCGGTAGAGATGAACCAAGAGCGACCGTGACTGATGTAAAATTTTATGACGGTAATACCTTAACAGAAAGAGGTGCTGCTAATGTCTTTTCAAGAAATAGTCTAAGAAATACAGTTTCAATAGTGGTGGAGTTTACTATAGAGAATGCGCAAGGGGAATTTTCAGCAAGAGTTAACATGAACAGGTTACGATAATGACACAACAAACAACTATAACCTCCGCACAGTTAGACTTCGATTTTATCAAAGAATCGTTGAAGAGTTCGCTAAAAAATAGTGGCGAGTTCAACGATTATGATTTTGAGGGCGCAGGACTCTCTAATATTTTAGACGTGTTGGCATATAACACGCACTTGAACGGATTAATTGCTAACTTCTCGCTAAACGAATCTTTCTTGGTAACTGCTCAATTGAGACCTTCGGTGGTTTCTTTGGCAGAATCTTTGGGATATGTTCCTGATTCAAGATCGTCAGCAGAATGTTCTATTTCATTGATTGTTAACACTACCAGCGCCACTCCTAATATAGAAACGCAACAAACCTTGCGACCAGGAGAACTGGTCCTTCGTGGCACGAAAGATGGTGTTGACTACACTTTCACGAACCGTGAGTCTATCACTGCTACTTCTACTGCTGGTGAGGTCTACAACTTTGCCCCTGCTTCAGACCCATCACTACCTGTTAAAGTTTTTGAGGGTGTAGAAGTAAACCAACAGTTTGTAGTCGGAGAAATCACAGATACAGTTTATGTTATTCCTGATGAGAACATAGACATATCCACTGCGATCATTAAAGTTTATCCTAATCAAGCATCTGCTAACGCCAGAGGAGATTTTACTCAGTACACTAATTTGCTAGATGCAACAACAATTAATGCATTGTCAAGACTATATGTTCTTAGGGAATCGCCTAACGGATTTTATGAATTGACTTTCGGTAACGGCAATTCTCTTGGATTGGCACCATCATCAGGGCAGGTGATTGAAGTCAATTATTTAAGGAATAATGGGATACTTGCTAATGAAATTCCAGCATTGAGACTGGCGTCAACTTTTACTTTTGCTACAACAACTTCTTCAACAATAGAAATAGATGAAGGCGACGTAGGAATTACTACATTGACGAGGTCTGCTGGCGGGGCAGAAAAAGAATCCATAGAATCTATGAGATTGAATGCGCCATATCAGTATGCTGCACAAAATAGAATGGTTACAGCAACTGACTATTCAGCGTTGATACTTAAAAAATACTCGGCATTTATTGATGATATAAAATCTTGGGGCGGGGAAGATGACGCTCAACCAGATTACGGATCAGTGTTTACTTCTATTGTATATAAAGACAACCTAACCAACTCTACAATATCTAATGTTAGGCAAGGTATCCTAACTCTAGCAGATGAGTTTTCGATTGCATCCTTTGACTTGAAATTTACTGACCCAGAAACTACCTTTATTTCCTGTCAGACATTTTTCAGATTCAATCCATCGTTAACAGGATTTAGTCAGTCGACTGTTAATGCTTTGGTGACAGACGCGATTGATCAATACTTCCTAGAGAATACAGGAAAATTTGATCAGGTGTTCCGTAAGTCTAATATGCTAACTGAGATAGATGCAGCAGATCCTTCTGTCTTATCATCTAGAAGCGACATCAGATTGAATAAGCGAATATTGCCGATATTCAATCTTGAGCAAGATTTCGACTTATATTTTCCAACTGCACTGCGGGATCCTTTGGTTGCTAATGATCACACAATCACTTCTAGTTTGTTCATTTTTAGAAATCAAACTTGTATCATAAGAAACAAGGTTAATGAAAGAATAAGAGTTTCTCCTGACGGTGCGTTGCCTGTTGTCTTTGATAGGAAACCATCAGCAACATTAGAGTTAGTGACCATTGGCGGCAAGGTCATGGTAAGTAATGTTGGATATTACGACGCCGCAAGGGGAGAAGTAAAAATAGAAAATGTTTCTATTCAAGCGATTCCTGGTGGTAGAAACTATGTCAAGATATTTGCTATCCCAGCAAATGAAGCAGTTGTACAGGCAACTCTAAACAATATCATAAAATTTGACAAAGAAGAATCTTTCTCAAAAGCAATTAAGGTAGATACTGTCTAATGCCTTTAGATAAGACTCTAACAGATAGATATCGTCGTAATCTAGACTTAGATAAGTATCAGGTCTATGAGGCACTTCCTGGTCATTTCGACGAAAAATATCCTAAACTGGTAAAATTTCTACAGGAGTATTATAAAACTCTGGAAGAAAAGACCAACGTCGCCGAGACGTTGAATGATCTGTTATTGAATAGAGATATTGCTGGTGCTAAAGTTGAGTTATTAGATTTTATCGCAAATGAACTTTTGCTTGGTAAACCATATTACGAATCTTTCAACGACAAGAGAACTTCTTTACAATACTCTAATCTTCTGTACAGATCTAAAGGTACTGAGTTTTCAATTAAACAGTTCTTTCGTGTATTTTATGGGTTAGACATTGAAGTAAGATATGGTAAAGATGAAGTGTTTTACGTTGGTGATCCTAACCAAGAAGAAATGATATTTGCAGGCAATGGTGAGGCAACTGGCAGAAATTTCCCGTATACGTTTAAAGGTTCGGAACTATTAATTTCAGTTACAGATAGTAACGGAGATTATGTTCAGTTACGCCAAGATATAGACTATACCGTAGATTTCGCCAAGAAGTCGGTTGTCCTACAAACACTGGATAGTGATGGTCTCCTGTTAGAACCTGCTGCTTCTAATAAGTTTGATAGTGATGGTCTTGGTAATCCAGTTATAGACAGCGATAGCAAAATTTCTTATCTTGCAAATAATGCATTATTGGCACCAGGACAAGATCTAAAGATAGAAGCAACGAGAAGAAGTTATTCTACCATCGGAACAGAACTTACTTTAAAGAGAATTACGAATAACGAATTCTATCAATTATATGGCATCTTGATATCAACTCCGATCGGCGTACCTGTTTGGAGAGACGCATATAAAACATTTGTGCACCCCGCAGGTATGTATCTTGCTGGTCAGGTACAAATAGATTCGATTTTCGATTTTAATTTGGGTCCACAACCATCGTTAATCGAACCACCACCACCTGTCGATGTGTTTGGTACTGCGCAAGTTCTCAAGCGCAACGGTCGTGGTCTTTTCAGCACTTCGCTTACAGAAATTGGTCCAGGACCATATGGCGAACGTATTAGGACGCGAGTTAATGATATGAGGCATCCTAGGAACATTGCTAATTGGCACACTCAATATCGCGACCTATATCAAGCAGACAATATTGAAGCAAGAACCTTGGACGATACTTATGCTGATCTTTCCAACACCATTAATTTGATGGACGAAGATCGTTGGTATGGATATGATAGTGACGGGTCAGGATTGCCGACAACTATCTACTCTACATATGATAGTAACGTCTATCCGATACAAAGAGAGGGTGGAGTTGCTGGGTATGAAAACTGGGCAGCGTTGCAAGGTTCGCACAGAGATCCGCTGTTAGATTCTAACACGCCGAATCTTATTCAATATACCGAATATCCTAACCTAAATCCTGGGGATAACAACTAAAAACCGATATAAATAACAGTATAATTTCACGGAACGTTTAAAATGTCACACGCTCAGAATCGACAAAAACTTCTTACAGGAACTATTGCCAATGATGGCACTGGTGATACGTTAAGAGCAGCTGCTGATAAGATCAATACTAATTTCAGCACGTTATTTGAATTTGCTTTTGACGATTCGGTTGCCGCCAGTGATAACTTTCATGTAACCAGCGCAGGCGACATTAAGTTTGGAGACTCTTCTGGCGGATTTGTGATGCAACTTAAAGGTGATGTTGCCACAGGTTCTAATAAAACCATCACCTTACCGAATACCACTGGCACAGTTGTTCTACAAAATACTACTGACACTCTCACTAACAAGACCTTGACTACTCCAAAGATTGGTATTATTAAAGACTCTAACGGTGATGAAGTATTGTTGTTAAGTGGAGAAAATTCAGCAAACTACATTGAGGTCAAAAGTGGAGATTCTGATAGTGGACCAGCGATCGCAGTTGCTGGTGACTCTGCTGATGTAGACCTACAGTTGATGCCTTTGAATAGCGGTGTGGTTCGGTCTACTTGCAATATAATCAGCGGACACGAAATATTGACTGCTAACGGTAAAGCAGATCCAAGCGTGCCTATCACCTTGATCACTGCAGGTACAAATTTGTCTTTAACTTGTTCTGACGGAACTAATGTTGGACAAACTAAAAGGTTTGTCAGTACAACTTCAAATGGTGCTACTATCACTCCTTCTAATTTTGGAGCAGGAACTTCATTATTCGTTGGTGGTGCTCGTGGCGTAGAATTAATGTGGGTAGGAAATAACTGGATCCCAATGGGATTAAGTGATTCTAACACTCCAAATAGAATTATCTAAGAGTAGGGAAAATGGTAGCAACAGTATCGGATAAATTTAAAAAAGAAATCCTAGACGATATCTATGAGTCTTACCTTAATCAAGGTAAAACGAAAGGTACTGACTCGGATAGATTCTATCTGGGTATTGGTCGAGCAGAAGAATGGGATTCAGTAAGTGCTGGACAAAGCGAAAGGTTTCCTCCTGTACCAAACCCTTCTCAGAATGAAGTTATTAAATTCCAAGAAAGTCTGCAATCTTTAAAATTGATCACAGACGTTTCCTATGTTGTACCGAGATATAATTGGATTGCAGGTAATTACTATAGTGCTTGGGACAATGAGTATAGTTCTAACACCACTATCGGAGCAGATGGAGATATTCAATATCCGTATTATGTAATTACAGACGACAACTCCGTGTTCGTTTGTTTAATGGCAGGTATGGACGATAATGGTAATTTGAAACCTTCATTGTATAAACCAACCAAGCGACAGATCCTTCCGTTTTCTAATGAGGAAGATGGATACGTTTGGAAGTTTATGTTTACTATTGGTGCAGCAGAAGCACGTAAGTTCTTGACTTCTGCATATATGCCTGTAGAAAAGTTCCTTGCTGACTCAGAAAACGATCCTCGATATATTAACGCAACGACTGCTCGACAGAATCAATGGCAAATACAAGATAGTGCCATTAGAGGTCAGTTGATAGGTATTGCAATAGATTCGGGCGGTACTGGATACACGTCAGCGCCAAACGTGTCGATCGTCGGTTCTCCATTCCGAGGAGATAAGTTGGGCACTCGGATGACCAAAGACCGAGATTCAGCGGAAGCAGTTGCCCGTGTCGCTAACGGAGAAGTGTTTCAAGTAGTGATGAAGCGAAATATTACCGACTCTGACGTTTATCGTTTTGGTCAAAACTATGCTAATGCCAGCATACACTTTGATGGTGGTGGCGGTACACTTGCCAAAGCAAGAGCAATTATTGTTGGTGGTGACTCTGGCATGGGCAGTAACCCAGTGATCAATCTGAACTCTTCTGCTTTGATGTTCCACACAACTCTAACTGGCGTAGAAAATAACGACTTTAATGTTCGTAACGACTTCCGTCAGGTAGGCATTGTCAGAAACCCAATGAGAGATTCAGCTGAATTTGGATCTTTCCAAATTCCAGCAAATTCTGGTGACTCAGTGGTTTCATCAGTAACAGCGCAAGTCTATAAGAAATTGTATGTGACAGGTTCTTCAGGTTTCTCGGGCGATCTCACAGGAGATCAACTGATTGTACAGGGTGGTACTGGATTAGATGTAGAACCTGCTGCTATATTAGACTATTTCGATGCGACTAATGAAATCGCATATGTGCACCAAACTAGAGAAACTGGTTTCCAAATGTTTGAAAGTGATGCAACTCACTCATTGACTTTCTATGAAAACAGGAACAAGACAGGTAATTTAGGAACCTGTAATATTGTGCCTAACACATTAGGACCAAATTTAAGACCAGCAGAAGCAGACAGATTCTCTGGAACCGTAATCTACATAGATAACAGAGTAGCGATTGTCCGCGACGACGAACAAACTGAAGACGTCAAAATCGTTATTGACCTGTAAGGAAAA
>Ga0181590_10001381_pt1 | contig 20565 bp, 20 predicted proteins | sample 071ome_34_FD_132446 | JGI IMG/M metagenome (GOLD analysis project Ga0181590, IMG submission 132446) | Coastal salt marsh microbial communities from the Groves Creek Marsh, Skidaway Island, Georgia - 071411BT metaG (megahit assembly) | ecosystem: Environmental > Aquatic > Marine > Intertidal...
AAAATACAAAAGATTAAACAAATCAGAAATAAAAACGGATAATAAATCTTTGAACCAAACGGCCAACAATTTTCAAGGGATATTTCTTGCTCTCCATCATAATTTAACCACTGGACTGACTTTGATATAATTTTTTTTACATATTTCACATTTTTTACATCTATTACATTTTTTACATTTTATTTTATAATGATTAACAATATCAACTGTAACATTATCAATTTTACTAATAAAATTAATATTACTAATATCAATATGCTTTATTAAATTAAAATCATGTATATGAATTGAATAAATATAATTATGTCTATCATATCTTTGTAGTGCCTTGAACATATTAATTCTGTCATATTTAAAAGTCATTTTTAACAATTCATTATGAATCTTAGAATCAATAATGATAGAAATGCCTTCCACTATATCATATAAAATAGTTTTGTTTATATGATTCATAAATAATCTGTTTAGCTTATTAGCCATACTGGCTATATTTTTAAGTATCATTTAATTTTATATACGTTCTAATGCACTTCCTACATTAAAACCTAAAATAGTTGCTAAACTTTGTGTTAAAAAGGCAAAAATTGAGACGTTCACCACCTAACATATAACTGACAACAAGTATGGAACCTACCTTAATCCAATCATCCACCACACTATCGGGACGTGCATATTATATGTATACACTACCAAAAAATAATAATTGAAATTTAATTATCCTACTGGTTATAAATCTATAGAACAATGCTTATCAATCTTGAGTATTCACGCATTGATTTGGCACCTGATTTAAATTCAAAATTAAATGCAGTTTTGAATAAAATGGAAAATTATAATTGGGGTGAAATATTTCATGTTGAGCATACAGATGATTATGCAATTGAAATCAAAAATATTAATTTAGTTCATATTAATAAATATTTAGATGAATATGGAGAACATTTTGATTCTTATAAATCAATGTTTTATGCAGTTCAAGAGTATCAGCATCTACACAATTTTAGTGTGTTAAAGAAATTAACAGAATTTTTAATGGATATAATATCTGTTCATGATTTTCCGATTTATGAATATTTGCCACGTCTATTTAAGGCTTCAAATGAAAAAATGTTTGAATTAAGAAAATGTATTAGATATTATGAATCAAGAGATAATATTAAAAATTATTCCAAATCATTTGTTTTTAACATGCTTAGTCTTCTTGATTCTCTATATATGGTTATGGAACGGCTTTATTTGACTCTTGATAGTATTATATGTCAAATCAGTATTTAATTTATAATTCTAAATATATATGTACAGTAACGATTTTGGTTCAAATAATCAAAAATACTTTTTAAAAAAAGGTATTAATAATAAAAAAACAACAAGAACACCTGCAACGGTTGATGCGAAATTAAAACCAATTCAAAATTATAATGGTTTTCAAATAAATAATATAGTTGACCTTTTTGATAATACATTAATACCATCTGTTGAACGTAGTCCTATAGATGAATTTGAAGATTTTATAAGGTATACATACAATGTTCCATTTATTAATGATAATTGTTTATATGAAATTCATGCCAATTCAACCATAGCAAATGGAACAACTGATTCTTTTGTAGCAGTGACAACATTTTCATTAAATGTTGACCCAGAAAACACGGTAGCAACTGGTGGGTATGAGGATGAAACCAGTGCACAAACATCTTCATTTTTTAGCATTTCTGATTCATCAAAAGAACCACAAAGACATGAATTCTATACAGCATCTCTACGTGCCATTTTATACGGTAGCGATATTCCAACAGTTAATGGAACAAAACAGATAACATTTGATTTAGCTGGTTCACGAAGTTTTGCGTTAAGAAATATTTCCTTAACACTTATAGAATATATTTCACCAGGACAGGACATCACAGAAACAGAATCCGCAATTGTATATAATAACATCTCTCAAACAGAGGGTTCTAATATAATAACAACATCTATAAATAACTTTCCATAAATATTATGAGGTATTTATTATATACACAACATGACTGATAGTGATGAAAATTTCTTTATCTTTGATGGCATCAATAGACAAGTAAATGAAGAGCCAACCACTATTATAGATGGTAATAATAAATTTATTAGAAATAATGGAACAATTTTGTTAAATAGAGTCCACCAGTTTAATTATACTACAATAATAACTGGTTCACTTGAAGGTTTCTTGGCACATACTCAAGATAAAGAATATAATATGATGATTGTTTTTACTGATGCCCAAGATGATTTCTTTTACAGATATAAATTTAATTTCAATTTAATAAGTGGTGATATTGGTGATAATGTAGAAGAAATAACAGTTTCTGTTCTTGGTAACAATGCTAATAATAATCTCGGTATACTCAAACAATCAAAAATAAGTTTAGTTGGAGAACAAGATGACGAATATATTGATTCAGTTCATTTTAATATGGAAGGTATTATAAAGGGTAGTCGTATGAGAACAGTTGAAGGTCGTAAAGTTCTTGATGTTAAATTTCAATGTTCATCAAATGAAATAAGTTTTGTAGGTATTAATGTTATTTTTGAAGAATATATACCAAAAAACAAATCAACAATAAACAATCCACCATCTTCTATTGCTATTTCATCAAATTATGTTCAATTAGGTCCATTAATGTTCATGTTTTATCCAGAATTAAATATAGATTTTGATTAATTATCATTAATAATTATATAATTATTAATGTCTAACATAAGACGTACAAGATTTATCAAAAGAAGTCTAAATAATGGTTCCAATATATATAATCAATCAACAGGACAAGTCGCAGCATCAGGTAATCTGTTAAAAAATGTAAATACCATTCAAATTAACAGGATGTATCAGTACACAGACACAACTCTTCATGGTTCCAACGAGGGAAATGAAATAAATAGGACATATTCTTTTGATTCTATTGGTGAGGATTTATATTATAGAATACATGCATGTATACAGGTAACAATACCATCAGATACAACATATGTTAATTCAATATTAATAGAAATTATTGGTGTGAATGATAATAATAGCGAAGTAGCATTATCAACTGGTGCAATAAGTTTATATTATAATGATAATGAGGGTTCTGATGGTTCTTATTGTGATGTCAAGACAGAAGTTATTGTTAAAGGTTCTAATTTATTACCAATTGAAGATGGCGAAGATGGTGCAACACGTGGGATAAGAATTAAAATATCAGGTGACAAACCATTTATAACAGGTGAACTAAGCACAATTGTAACGGAATTAATCCCTCCAGGATATACTGGTGAATATTATACTGGTGGTTCAATATATAAAGGGAGAGCAATCACTAAATCTGGAAATAACATGATTAATGATGAAGAAACTGTTTCATGTACAATTATGTAAACACTATTTTTTTTATCTTTTTTACTTATACAATCATTTTTATTCAGGATATCATTATGAATCCAAGAAATAAATGAAACAGTATATTCACTATTATGTATATTAATAAGATGTAAAGCGCCTCTTAATGTTAATAATAATTTATTTTTACCATTATTATTAAATATTTCAAAATCAATATTATCTTCAAATGAATTATTTTTGTCAAGTGCAATTTTACCAATATCGTCAATATTAAATTGTTTCCATTATGTAATTATACTTGTTAAATATTTAAATATCAGTATGACAATCATTACAATACACATTTTTCTGACCATAATTATGTTCAATATAAACATTTTTGTGTTCACAGTGTTTTCTACATATATCATCAAAAACATTATTTATTTTTTCAAGAGTCTTAATTTCTTGTCTTAGTTGTTCTATTCTTGTATTATTATTTTTTTTAGATGATACAATATATGACAAGTCCATGGTATATAAAATATTATTATCTACTATACTCTAATTTTGTATTAATCAATTTTTTATGATGTTTTACATAGACGGTATTGCTTTTTAAAAAGTGCAGATTTCAAAAATCACAATAACATTCATTAATATTTATGTATTATATCGTTACGTTTGACGATAACAACTTTATGAAACAGTCAAAAAAAGGGAAAACGCAGATTTCAAGGAAAAAAAACGGGTTTTTGGTTTTTTTCGAAAAAGGGGGATTAGAATGCATCGTGAAATTTTTCAAAATTTTAATAAATATATACGATATGCTCCCTTACTATCCCTAAAAACGCCATTTTGGCCAAGGACTACAAAAGTGAGCAGAAAAAAATATGAATCTTCTCGTAAATTCACCAAAAATACAATTTTTTACTGAACCAAAAAGTGCGGATATCAAGGAACATATTAAATTTTTAGCATGGTAAAATAAAAAAATATAACTAAGCTATAGTAGGTAATCATCTATTTTTAACTTTTTTTTTACTTTTTTCGACAGATGCAAGTATAAAAATTTAAAAATGGTGAAATTACAATAACATTCATAAAAAACACAAAAAAATTTATATTTTTTTCTGAAATATTTGTGTTTTCCTTGAAATCTGCGTTTTTAAATTTTTGAAATGGCAAAATGAATGTGAATTTAATATTTTTTACATCTAATTTTAACGTAACTATGTCAAATTGTCACTACACCATTTAGGAAAAAAGGATGTAAAAGTGAGCAGGAATGTATATAGGAGTACTACTACTATAGTACTATTTATTAATTTCACACAAACATATATGTTCTTCATAGTATATTCGTGAAATTTTATAAAAATGATTTTTGAAATCCGCAGTTTTGGTTCACAATAACATTCATAACGATTTTCAATTTTGAATTGGAAAATTTTCAGAAGATTTTTTGACACCCTTGTGACTACACCACTGATCAACGAATAGGGATTATTACCATCGTGTATTATTTTTATTTTTACTATCTCTCCTAAGCAACCATCGTAAATGAAGGGATGTAAAAGTGAGCAAAACAGTAAAAATAGGCACTGCGGATTTCAAAAATCAAAAATTTTGGATATTTTGTTATTATTATATATGATAATTAGGTATTACTATTTTGTTATTATACTTGTTGCAATATACATTTATTTGGTTTAAATATTATATACTTTAATATATATATACAAAAATGAACTCAGTTGGAATTAACAATACTGACAATACAGAGAAAACAACAAAATCAAAATGTGAAACAGAAAAAATTTATGAATGTAAATTGTGTAAAAAACGATTTGATAGATTATTTAATTACAATAGACATATTAATTCAAGTAAAAAATGTGATGAAAAAAATAAAACATATTGTGATTACTGTAAGGTAGATTTGGAGAACAGTACTAATCTTGCAAGACATAATCAAACAAGTAAACATTTAGAAGCTGTTGCTAGATTAGATAAGAAACAACCAAAAATATTCAATATTAAAGGAAATCAAAATAAAACAATAAGTGAAATTTTGATGGAATTTGGAATAGTTGGATTTGATAATAAATATAATACAATAATAAATAACAACATAAATGTAAATGTTGATGTTACGAATGTTTTTAAGTCAGACATTAATGCAGTTGGTGCAACATTGTTACATGATGTCATTTCTGAACATTTCTTATATGGATTAGCTGAAAAATTAATTCAATTTATAAACTTAAATCCAGTAATTCCTCAGAATCATAATATGTATGTTGATGATCCAAGGGATAATATTCTTAATGTATACAGAAATAAGGATAAAACTTGGGAAAAGAAAAATTTCAAAGACAATATTATTAAAATAATTGATTATCATCTTGATGAGTTGTATGAATATTTCAATGAACACCCTGATTGTCCAAAAACATATATGGATGCATTAAAAAAGAAAATAACTATATTTTTTACCCTTGAAGAAAAAGATAAAAAAGCATATTACAGATTACTTGAAATATTAAAACAACTATTATACAAAAATAAAGATGTTGTTCTAGCATCACACAAAGCAAGAGAAAAATTAAAAGGTCATCTCCCCGATACAGTTGATAAAAGAACACCAGAAGAAGTAGCTAATATTATCAGAGAAGCTATTGAAAAAAGTAAACAAGAAGGACTTTAAAAATCGAATTCCATATCATCATCCACTCCTGTTTGATGATTCATAATACTTTTGTAGAAATTAAGAGATTCTTGGTCTTTAATAAAATCCTCAAGTTTAAGATTTGTCCTCTCAAGCATTTTATTTTTCTTGAGAACAGTAAATTTATCAACAGTATTTTGATCATGTGCCATGCATAAAATTGATTTCATTGGGTCTAATTGTACTAATGGTTCTGAAAATTTTCTAGTAAAACTTGATTCCTCTGTTTTATCAAGACCACTTTGATATTGCTGTTTTAATGTATATTCCTTTCTAAATGCAAAAGTTCCATTTGTACTATGATATTTACCATATGGTCCAAATGCTAAAATAACATTGAACTTCGTAAAATAAATAAAAATTCTGGAACTACCAGCAAGGTTAACCTTATGATGAAGAATATTTGTGACAGCATGTGATACTCTGTCAGGTGGATAATAGTCATCATCATCCATAGCAACAATGATTTCACCTTTAGCGAGTTTATTGAGTTTGTTTCGTTTATCAGAAAGTTTCATTTTTTCATCAAGTTTAATATACCTAACATTATCTTCGTTTTGAAATATATCTGCATTACTGTCCTCACTATCATCAAGTATGATTAGTTCCATTCTGTTTTTTGGATAATCTTGATTTTTAAAATTTCGCAATAGTTGAGGAAGAAAGAAACGTCTATTGTATGTTGGTGTAATAACAGAAACAAATGGATGCATTTATTAGTATATAAATAGTAATAAACAATTCCTTAATTGGTTATGAAAAAATTGATTTAACAATAATTTGGATATAATAATAAATAAAATAAATGAATATATTGGATGATATTGACAAAATAAAAAGTGTAATTGATGAACACAGTATATCAAATGAAACACGTAGAAAACAAAAAGGAGAGGTATTTACGCCATATGAAATTATTGTTAAAATGTTAGATGAATTGAGTGTTTGTTATAAAAAAAGATACAAAAAAAACATATTTGAAAATAAAGAATTAAAATGGTTTGACAATTCTTCAGGTATTGGAAATTTCATGATGGTTGTTTATTATAAATTAAATAATGGATTAAGACATATAATAAAAAGTCATAAAAAGAGGCAAAAACATATATTGGAAAATATGTTATATATGTCTGAAATTGATAATGATAATGTAAAAAAATGTAAAAAAATATTTAGTCAAAATAACAAAGCGAAACTAAATATTTATTGTGGTGATAGTTTAACATTAAATATTAAGGACGAATGGGGTATTGATAATATAGATATAATCTTAGGAAATCCTCCATATCAAAAAGCAAATAATAAAAACAACAAATCAAGAGGGGGAAAGAATAACACATTATATATTGATTTTATGAAAAAAAGTCTTGAAATAATTAAAATATCTGGTTATCTGGTTTATATACATCCAAGAAATTGGAGAAAAATAGGTAATGATGTATTATCTGGTTTAAATGAGTATCAAATAGAATATCTGGGATTAAATTATGGTGGAAAATTGTTTAAATCTGTATCTGTAAATACAGATATATATGTTATACATCGCACAAAGAAAAACAATGAAAAAACAAGAATAGAATGTTATGACAGAAAACATAATATGATATTAAAATGTAAGTGTTGTGTAAAAAATATTGATTTTATCCCAATGTATTATTCAGACCAAATAAAAGCAATATTTAAAAAAATCAACAAATATGGTGAAAAAAGAAAATGCATTATAAATAGTTCGTGTCATAAAGTTCGTGACTATGTTTGTCATAAAGACAATAAAAAAAAAGAACATAAATACAAATTATATAATACATCAGGCAATCCATATAATTATTTCAGTTCAAAAAAACATATTGATCAAAACAAGAAGAAAGTTATATTAAGTTGCAGTGGAAAATTAAGCCCAATCTATGATAAAGGAATTTACGGGACAACTCAAGATTCTATGTATTTTTTGGTAGATAACGATTTTGAAGGTGAGCAGTTAGTTAAAATATTAAATTCTTCTTTGTATGTATTTTTGACAAAAATATGTAAATGGGGAAATTTTAGGAATGAGCAAAAGGTATTTTCCTTTTTGAAATATCCAATTATTACACAACAAGAAATAACTGACAAATATATTAATGATTTTTTCAAACTTTCAAAGAATGAAATAGATATATTAAATTTATAAATAATTGTTTATTGGAGCTGAAAAAATTGATTAAATGATATTATAATGGTATTATACTGATAATATTATTATAAATGGATACACTTGATGTGTTTTGGAATGAAGTTGATAAAAAGAAAAAGAAAAAAAAGGAAACACAAATAGAACGTTATCAAAAAAACGATGCACCTGAAGGGATTTTGCGATTTATTAAACTTGGTGGTGGTCCATCATTAGGTTGCACTTCAGAAAAATATTGTCGTTTTGTTTTTGATATATTGAAAGAAAGAATTAAGAAGGATACAACACATGATCATACTCTTAAAATAAATGGAAAACTATTCAAAATTGAACAAAAAACATCCACATTAAATTGTAATAATGATTACAGATGGCAACATATTTCATTGAAACATAATTGGGATATTTTGATTTGCATGTCAATTGGTTATAAAGATATTAAATTTTATGGATTAACAAAACATCAATTAATAAAATTAGTTTCTGTAGGTAAAATAACAAATCAAGGAAGCAAAGATAAATCAAGTGAACAAGGAAATTGGTTTTGGTTTAAGAATGTAAAAAACAATATGACCATATTAGAAACAAATAATGATATTAAGACATTATGTAGAAAATGTGTAAATAACTAATATTGTTTTTATTAAACATTTTTATAAATCAATACTAATGTGTTGTATGCTGATGCTGCATTAATATATTTTTTTTCAAAGAAATCAATTATTAATTTATTATTATTAAGTGCTTCTTTTACATAAAATAATAATTGGTCTTTACTTGTGGCTAATTTATATTTTGCCCCAATACGGAAATCTCCTTCTTTAACATTTCCTAAACCAAATGATTGAATCATACCTAATCCATTAGAAGATGTATCAATTAAATATGATTCAACGAAGTATATCTCCTCCATTTTATCATTATATGGAAGATTATAAGTAATAGGATATCCTGATTTAATACCTGATGTAAATGTTGTAAATAATTCTTTATCATTATATACTTTCATTAATGTAATTTTGATTCCTGTAATCAGGTTTTCGGACAAACTAACAATTTTATCAAGACTAGTGTTCATTAATATTCCTGAATCATTTACATCAACTTTGATTCTATTAATATCGTCTGTATTTGTTTTTACAAGATGAATAATTGCCTTGTATGCATTTGATACAGCATCAAGTTGTTCAATACGTTTACTAAGTTGGTACTTCTGGGCATCTTTATTATCTTTTATTTTGATTTCTTCGTATACATCACTATTTTTTAATGTATATTTATCATCATCTACTTTAATAGTAGCAGTAACATTGTTGACAACAGTTCCAACAGTAATGTCATCAACATCACTGATATCACTTATATTATCGTCAAAGTCATATTTATCAAGATTAACGGGGTAACTCATAATGATATATAATAAAAATTGATTATTATTTATTTAAATAACAGAATAACTATTTAAAAATGAACATATCTAACAAAAGCAAAAAAATAAAAAATATTCGTAAACATGAAGAAAACAAGAAATTTATTGATTCGTTTTTAAAATTATATTACCAAGCTGTAACTACAAAGAACTATAATTTTTTAGGAACAATGTTTCGTGAACATTCAAAGGTTATTATAAATGGTCATGGTGCAGGGGGGTTAAAAAGAATAGGTGAAATATATGTTAATATCTATAGGAATTTAACTAATGTTCAAATAGGAAATATTGATTTTCTTGTGACAAGTGAAAAAAATTATAACATAGTAGTTACAGGAATTATGACAGCTACACTAAATGGACAAGTAATAACGAAAACTTTTGTTGATTTTATATATTTCAGTAAAATAATAATTAAGAATAATGGACAACAGGAAACAAAATATTATATAAAGAATATAATATCACGATTACTTTAATTTATAATGATTTATAATTATAATATATAGGACATTTTCTATTTAATAATTTATCTCGTAAATATAGATAGGATGGCATCTATTATTAAAGCAGTTGGATATACAAGTTCAGCTGTGCGTTTTTTTAGAAATTATAATTCTACACCAGTTGACACATACCGATTGGAACCATTATCAACAATAATGAAACTTGCAATTTATACATATAAGCCAATAGGTACAAAAATAGGTATATATGATAATTATATTTGGTTCCAAAAACCCGATTTATTTCAAGGCACTAAAAGAGCTTTATATGGTCAAGATAGAGAAAAAATATGTTTACTAAGAGAACCAATAAGTTCTGCATGTCATTGGTATTTAAAACGAAACAATTCAGGAGAGGATAATAAAAAAGTAAAAGAGTTAAAATATATTTTTACAAAAGCAATAGAAGGGTTACATAAAATAAGTTTAGTTTATAAAGATAATGGTTTTATTGATAATTCTATAAGATTATATACTCGTGATATACAGAGGGGATTAAATGGAAAAAATCCAGCTTTAAGTGAAGATTCCCTCACTGAAATGGATAAAGAATTTACCAAATTATGGTCTGATGAACAAATATCATGTGTATATAATTTATTAGTCCAACTTGAAAGATATACAGAAGAAGAAAAGATATATAATTTAACAACAGCAGTAGAAAAAGTTATTCAAAATGTTGATGATGAAATAAACAAAATAGTATCAAGAACGACAACAACATAAACTATGTAAATTGTTTAAGTTTTTCAATAGCTTCACCCATAACAACACAATCTCTATCATTATATCTTATAATATCATTCATTTCACTGTCAAATTGTTTTTTTGTTATTCTTCCCGATTGGAGTTGTGAATACAATTTCCATGCGATAGTTGAAGCAGTTAAACCATCTTTACAATTAGAATCCCAACCACAACTTATCATTCCATTCATAGCCATTGCATTTGCAAAGGACTTTAAACCAAACCCTTCAATATTTCCTCTGATGCATATAAAATCGTTTGGTCTGCCTTTTGGCTTAACAACTTCAAGGAAATCAAACCAATTTAATTCAGGTAATTTATATAATTTTTGACAGTTTGAATAAAGACGTTTTTCATAATTACTCCAATGTATTAATAGTGGTTCATATTTAAGTTTTAGTTCTTGTTTAATTTCTTTAACTAAATCAATAAATTTGAGTAATGTTTGATTTTCATCAAATTTTGTCATACCTTTACTTAATACATATTTATACTTGAATCTTCCGTTTTTAAGATATGCCACACCAATAAGAAATATTATTTCATGATCAAATTTTCTATTAAAAGTATAACCTTCTTGAGTCAAATTTCCAAATACACTGTTTATTGTTTCAAAGTCAACATACAAATTAACTTTTTTATTCCAATCATTTGTTAAAACCTTAATTTTCTTTGGTTGCATAATGGATGAACCTTTGTATGTATCTAATATTCTGTTCCCAACAATTTCCTTATCTCTTCCAGCATGTCTTGTTTTACTATAACTCATTTTAGGATGGTCATATGTCATAATTCCTTGGGATGCAAGATGCATACAATCTAATTGTCCAATTTCCCATAAAAGCATTGTTGATTTTTTCCTGCGTAAAAACTCATGACCTTCTTTTCTTTGTCGTGGACTAAGTTTAGAGTATCTTAAATTAGGATAATATTCAATATTATCTTCAAGGTCAATTTCATTACAATGTTCAAGGATATGATGACTTGAACGAATAAGGTCTGGAACAATGGTTGTATTATATTCTTTATCAAAAATATCAAAATCAACAACACCAAGTGTATCAAATGGATCATCTACTTTTGTATCAAGTGATATTCTCTTTCCATTAACAGATTGTTGTTTTTTTCTTTTCCAACCATTACCTAATATATATGCAAATGATGACTGGTACCCTTGTAATTCTGTCAGGCAATTATTATAAATAGCTAATTGGATTTTGTAGTCTTTCTGGTTACCATCTGCACGTAATGTGTTATTATGAATATTAAGGACAAGTCGTGAGAATTTAACATCAATAACAACATAATGGTATTTAGAAAATTTCAGTTTTGGTGCAGAGATATTAATATATTTTTCAGGTAGTGTATTTGGAAATATTAAGTTTATATAATCAGAACGAATTATAATATCCATAATACCTAATGTACTTGCTTTACCTGTATATCCATAATTACGGAATGGTTTATTATTTATTAGTAAACCCTGAAATATTACAGGAGTACCCTTGATTATTTCTGAACGTGTTTTGACATCAAGAGAATATTTATTTTCTCTAAAATTTGTCATACTATCAACAATAGTAATATATTCTGATTTTTTAAGTCTACTTTTGATTTCCTCAAAAACCTTATCTTCAAAATCACAACCAGTTTTTTTCATTATTTCACCAAATTCACAATTAACACGAACATGTTCACTAAATGTTCTTGACCTTTTTGGTTGTGATGCTAAATTGATATTTTTAGAACGTTTACGGTTTTTTGCTTTAATAACAAATGACCTTTTGTCATTAAATACTGTTACAATATTTGATGCAGATAAATAATTTTCCTCAATATTAGACATTGTTTTGAAATTATAAGTATTTTTTGAAACTTCGGTTAATAATGTTTTACCTATTAAATTTTTTTTGGTTTTCTTCAAATAACTTGAATACTTTATTTCACGTTCAACAATTTCTTTACTAACAACCTTAAAATGAGGTTTTCCTGTTTTAGTATAGGTAATCATTAATAATATACTTAATATTTGTCTCAAACCAAGATAAACCATAATATCTTGTTGATACTGTTTATGAAGTATTATATCGTTTTTACAATGTTTTCCATCAGTAATAATAACATCAATCAGATTATCATTAGAGAAACCATCAATATTAAAAATAGTTGTATCTTTAGCAATAAAGGAGTTGTTTTTGTTAAAATAGAAATAATATGATTCATCAAGTTTACTCAAATATTTATATGCCATGTTTGTGACATTATCAAGTTTGAAATTTTTAAAATGCGTGTCACTATAATAAAAATCATTATCATATACAGATTTAAGTTTATTTTTAAGTAGTGATATTTTACGTGAATTAATAGATTGCATTTTAACACTAATTTATATTAATAATATATCTATAAATAGATTTACAATAAATGTTTATGTTTAGTTTCTAAAGCTATGGTATAGAAGATAGATATTAATGACCGATATTTCCATTTTCAACATTAAAAACAAATATAGAAAAAAATACAAGAAAAAAGGGTTTAATGCAAAAGTGTTTAAAGGTGATAAAGAGAACTTTACACCAGAATCTGTGAATGAAGATCTTGAGAAATACTCATTATCTGAAGACAAAGATGCACAAATAATATCAGATATTATAATTAAAAAAACAGGTCAAGATGTTATAGTTCTTGATGCAACAACTAGTATAGGTGGAAATACATTAAATTTTATAAAGAATTTTAAAAAGGTTGTTGGTTGTGAGATAAATAATATGAGATATAACAAATTGATTGAAAACATAAAACATAATTTTGTTATTACAGAGGAAGAAGTTGATGAGAATAAATTAAAGTTGAAAATAAATTATAATAATGAGTCAAAATATGTTACATTATTTAATAATTCATTTGTTAATATTATGAAGAAATGTAGACATGATGTAAATGTGGTTTTTTTCGATCCACCATGGGGTGGTCGGAAATATAAATATCATAAAAATTTAATACTTGGTTTAAGTGGTTTACCAATGGAAATAATATGTGAAAACATATTTAAGAATTTTGTTAAAATTAATCTAATAGTGTTAAAATTACCATTTAATTATTTTATTAAATCATTTGACATATTAAAGAAACACAATATTATTATACACAAACAAAAAATAAGAAATTACATAGTAATAATTCTTCAAAAGGAATGATTTATATTTCCTCACGCTCATACGCTAACGCTCTGCCCGCGTGGCGAAAATATAAATCTCTAACAAAAAACAGTATCAAATTGAGAAAATTGAAAAATTAATTAATTGTTATTTATTAATTAATATAAAATACAATGAGTGTGGATAACAAGGAACAACTACGTGATAAAGATGTTTTCTTTAATTATCTAAAATATATTGAAAAACTTGGTGTTGATTTACAAGATTTTTGTTATTGGAATATGTTTTCTGAAAACATAGAAGAGCTATTATATATAGAAACAGATGATTTAAGTGAAGCAAAAAGGATATATAATAAAGCATACCCATTCTATAAAAGTATTTACAAATACAGTGAGATATTTGATAATTTTCTGAAAAATCTTTTAGAAGAGGAAACTTATATAAAAACTATCATAAAATATGGAATGAATATCTTAATTAATGAATCAAATATAATTAATAACACTGAAAAATATACTGAAATAACAACAGATAGATGGTCAGATATATTAGAATATGACTATTATTACTGTCCTAAAACAAAAAAATTTTATGAAAATAAACAGTAATTTAATTTATAAATCAATAATTAATAAATTCGTGAGCATTTGGGAATGGCACAACATCACGAACATGTGTCATACCTGTACACAACATAACTAATCTATCAAGTCCACAACCAAATCCTCCATGTGGAACTGAACCGTATTTACGTAAATCCACATACCAATCAAGGGCATCTTTGTTTTCTACTTTGTCTTCCATTTCAGAAACAAGTGTTTCATATATATCTTCCCTTTGAGAGCCACCAACTAGTTCTCCAACACCATATGGCATAATTAAATCGAAATTTTCAACCAAATCAGTTCCGATAATATGTTTCATGTAAAAAGGTTTAATTCCTTTATGCCATGTATGAACAAATACAGGTGCATTGAATTTTTCAGTTAAATAATTTTCAAATTCAGTTGCTAAATCTTCTTTATGTTTAGGTTCATTATCAAAAACAGTATATTTTCTCCGAATACCTCTTTGTTTCTTTTCAGATAATTTAGTAAATGATGGATGACTTGATAACTTAATTAAACCAGACTCAATATCAGCAAGAAGAATATCTATGGCTTCTTGATGTGTTAACCGAATAAAACCATTTGTGACAATATGTTGAAGTCTATCAATTAATCCTTTTGACATAAACCCATTAAGCATTTTAACTTCATTATTACATTTATCTAAAATTTCACGACAAATAAATTTAATATATTCTTCTGTAATATCCATTAATTGGTTAAGATTGCGGAAACACCATTCAATTTCAAGATGTTCAAATTCACAAAGGTGTTTGTTTGTTGAACTATGTTCTGCCCTAAAGGATTTATTAGTAGTGTAAACATTACCTAATCCTAATGACATTGCTTCTAATTGTAGTTGAGATGAAACCGTAAGATACATTTGTTTATTTGCGAAATCTTTGTCATAATCAATTATATCTGTATCTTTAACAACAGGTATACTTGATGTCTTGTTAATTTTCATTAATTCAGTAACTGTAAATACTTCTCCAGCTCCTTCACAATCACTTGTAGTTAAAATATTTGGATTAATAAATGAGAATTTGTTGATGTCACCAAAGAATTTATGGGTAGCTAAGAGAACTTGACTACGAATACGGAAAACACTATTAAATGTTTTTGTTCTTTGACGAAGATGTTGTTTAGCACGAAGATATGGTAAAGATATTTTGGCCTTTGCGATTGGATAGCGTTCATCAATATGTGGTGAAAAGTATAATAATTCAGTTACGATAAGTTCAACTAATTGACCTTTTGCAGGAGATTTAACAATATTACCTTTACACTGTAAACCACAACCAGTTTGACCACGAGTTGATAAGGGAGTAAATTTTTCATCAGAATTAATAATTAATTGTAAAGATTTAGAAGATGAACCATCATTAAGTTCACAGAAGGATACTTTTGTTCCACGACGGATAGTTCTAATCCAACCACCAACAACAACGTTTTCTTCAAGTATATCATTATCAAGATTATACTCTTTTGATAATATAGTAGATACTGATTGGTAGCTCATAGTTTAAATTATAATAAATTTTTTATAAACATATTGTAATTCAATTTTTCTTGAGAGGGTTGACTATGTCAACCCCTTTCAATAAATAATTGCTTAGCACTGAGGGAACTTAACAGAATTCAATCTTGTTAATTCCTCTCTATTGTAATTCAATTTTTTATAAAATAATTGCTTAGCACTGAGGGTTTTTTATCTTAATAATGCAGTAGCAATAAATCGTTCACCTTGGTAATTATACATTTCTGGTTGTATGATTATTCTATTGGTTTTGTTAAATTTATTATCACACCATAATTCATAATTAATATTACTATTAGTGTTATTATTATGATTTATTAATAGATAACATGTATTGTTTACAATAATACAACCGATTCTGTTAAATAATTGGACTTGCATTAAACTTGTTATTTTTTTAATTTGGGCTTTTGTTTTTATTTTTGATAATTCAACATCAATAACAAATGAATTGTTTTCTGAATTTCCTTTTAATGATATAATTTGTGAACTTAATTCATTTTGATGTATAACAGCAATTTTATACCATGTATTCGCAACTAATTCTATATTACCAGAAATCATATTTGGGCCTTCTGTTTTAACAAGTGTAGGTAGATGTAAACCATTATTATCAATAATGATATGTTCCTCTTGAACTCCATTAATTTTGTTGTGTAAAGTAAATTTATCATTTTTATATTTTAACTCAACACCATTTGATTCATTTCGTTCAATAATAACTTTACTTTCAGCTGAACTCAGTACTCCTGTGAGAATTAATTCACTTCCAGAACCGCCTTTTATTTTAAGTTGTTGATTTATATCTTTACCAGGACCCAATTGTAATTTGCCTTTGATTTTTACATCTCTCTCAACATTAATATAGTCTGCTTCTAAATTAGCAATAAGTGTATCTTTGTTTATATTCACATCATTAAAATCAATTTTATTTATTTGTGAGATGTTTTGATTGATACCACTAAATAATTTCCATTTACCATTATCGTGAACGTCACGAATCAATCCACTATACATATTAGAATTATACTTTCCTACAAATCCGAAATCAATTTGGTCTGACTGGTTATTTCTAGACAGAATTAATTTATTATCCGTGATATTTAGATTAGATAAATTAATATTAGTAATATTACCATAAACAGAATATCCTTTTTCAAATATTGGTTTATTTTTGAATATAACTGGTTTATCAATAATATTAGTTGAAATACAGTTAACATTTTTTATGTTTTTGTTTTCAACATCAAGGTCCGAATTAATTTTAAGATCATTAATGGATGGTTTATTTATAATACTTGAATAATCAGGTACAGATGGTTTTAATGAATCAATAATTTTTTCAAGTTTATTAATACGACTATGAACCTCGTTCATTATATATTTATAAAGTAATATATTTCTATGATAATAATATAAATAAGTCGTAATTATTTTTTGAAAAAATCTTTAAATAATAATTCTAAAATTATAAATAATTTTTTATGTGGATGTGATGAATATAATAGATTCAATAAGTTTAAGTGGAAACATGATAGCAAACTACAATTGTATTCAAACAAGAAGAAGTGATTCAATATTTATGACAACTAAAATCCGATACTGAAAACGAAGACATAAGAATTACATACAAATAATTTAGAATTACATACAAATAGTAAATTAGTATGTATAGCAGGTCACACTAATTATAGTTATCATTTTAGTAAGGACAATATAACACATATATCAAATCAATTTGGTTACACAGATAAATATGATAAAAATAATATAAAAGAATTAGGTTTATTTATTATTTAGTATAATTATCAATAATAGTAAATTGTAGTAAATCGTTTTCCTTTTTTGGTTTCATAACGATTTGATATGTTGAGTCTATCACGTCTGCTCTCGCAGTCGTTTTAGCTTCCGCATCCGCTCCAGACTCAACATTTTTATTACATGTTTTTATGTAATTATCAAAATCATCAAGGTCATACATAATTAATTGAGTTGTTTCTGTTGTAGGTACTCTTGAATAATAATGATATCTTGATACATTTGTATATGGATAGAAACAATAAAATAATGATTGTAGAAGATTACACATTAAATAATTGTAGATATAATTATTTAATAACAAAATTTTAAGTTTGATTCAATTATTCTCTTAATAAATCAAACTCTTTATTATGAATTTCAACTTGTCCCTTAATCATATTACTATTATTTTTTATTATTTCTTCATAATCAGTTTTCTTGTCAAGAGGATAATATTGTTGTAACCAGAAATCATTTGACTTTATTTGTTCATCTCTGTATTCATGATACTCATCTCCATAAAAATCATTCTTCTTTATAAACTTAATAATATTATTAATAGTATTATATTGTTTGGTTAACAAATTATGATTTGCGAATGATATAAATGCCTTTAAATTATCATCAACTTCATAATTTGAAAATATATCAACAACATATTTATTACTTTTTTCTACAGAATTTATTTGTTCCATTACATCTTCTAAAATTGACAATCTTTGTTTAAGTTCTTTAGATTCAGGTGAATATTTAAATCTTTTTGCAATAAGGAATTTTTCAGAATTAGAATCACGACTACAGAAAGGTTTGTATATGTAAACTTCTTCATATAAATCCATCATTATAAGTATAATTTTTAATGTCAAATTAGTAACAGCATCATAAATTTTTAATACAAAATGACCCCCTTTATCTTGAACAGATACACCACATAATAATTGTCCAAAGATTAATTTGAATAATTCTTGTTCCTGTGTGTTAAAATCATTAACTCTAAATCCTCCGTCTCCAGTGACTAAATTACAATATTTTTTATGTTTCTTAATTGATGCAATATAATTTTTAATTGTTTTCATTTCTGTTAAATCTCCAATATCTTTTTTTGTAGATGAACCAGGTTGTTTATATGTTTTGTGTTCAAATACATTACTACATTTGAGTAATTCTTTGTTAATAGCTAATACACCTTTTGATTCATTTAGTGTAACAGTACAATATTTATCATTTTTATAATCTTTGGAAAAATGTTTTCTGTACTCTAATGTAGCTTGTATAAATGCACCTGGTCCTTCTGCTAAATGTGATGACATGAAGTTCTTGTTTTTGATATCAATAAGGTCAAAATTTATAATCATTTCCCATAACTTGAAAAAACCAGTAGATATTAAATTATTCTGGGTTTTTAAATATGTTTTTGATATTGTAAATATATCTTTATTGTAGTTATCAATGATAGGTTCAAATTTGTTAACAACATTATACACTTTTTTCTTTTTGAATTTGTTACCAATTGCAATTTCCATATTGTCTTTTGCTCTCTTTAGATAAATATTGTCACCAAGATATATTTGCCCTCGTGCCATAAATTTACTTCCTACAACATTTGTTTCTTTGGTGATTATATTTGTATCTATAGATGGTAACTTATATACATCAGGAGAATACATTATTTATTATTATGTGTTATATACTTATGTAATATTAAAATCAATTTTTTATGAGTTGCTTATGAATCTAACTAAATATATTTAATTAGTAGTTAATTAAATAGATTATACATTATGGTTTACACATTTAACAAGAATTATTTTATGATTGAGACGGGTATACGGAATATATCATTTAATACATTAACCCGTGAAGACAAGGAGATATTTAGTGAAAGGAAGTGTTCATCTGGTTCAGTTGTTAAAGATGGTGATTACCAATTATTTAAAGTTGATAAGTGTGGCTATCTAAAAGGTATTAGTATATTTTTTAACAGCAGAACCACATTACCACCACCAAACACATCAAATGAATGTATGATTTACATAAAAGTTCATTCAAATAATCTTGTTGTATACAGTCAACAAATAAATATAACAGACTATAAGGGTGAATATTTTGTAGGATTCCCTGGAACACAAATATTTATAACTAAAGATGAGGTATATAGAATAGAATTTAGATTAAGATATCCAGAACCAAGTATTGAATACTTATTTAAAACACTTGTGAACACAGTAAAAGGTAATGAAGAATTGGTATGGTCTAATAGTGTTAATGATGGAAATAAAGGAGTTTTGTATCATAGTATTTTTATGAGTGGATTAAGTGATAAGATACCAAAAACAGAAAGAGAGATACGATATATAAAGATGGAAGAAGAGGCAAAAAAACGTGCAGCTGAAAAGGAACAGGAAAGAATTGAAGCAGAGATAGTGAAGAAAAAAGAAGAGGAAGCACGACAAAAGGCAGAAGAAGATGCAAGAAAATTACGTGAAAAGCAAATTAAAAATGGAAATTATGTAATTCGTGATAATAAGATTGA
>Ga0181590_10001402_pt1 | contig 20387 bp, 22 predicted proteins | sample 071ome_34_FD_132446 | JGI IMG/M metagenome (GOLD analysis project Ga0181590, IMG submission 132446) | Coastal salt marsh microbial communities from the Groves Creek Marsh, Skidaway Island, Georgia - 071411BT metaG (megahit assembly) | ecosystem: Environmental > Aquatic > Marine > Intertidal...
ATTTGTGATCAACTGCTACAACAACGACAGTCTCAAGGTCTGCCGCCTTATGGCCATCTGGCTGTCATGCGTTGCGACAGTCGTTCAATCGATCAGGGGCTAGGCTTTGTTGAGGGTTGCCTTACAACTCTGGTCTCGGAACGGACATTTAATGGGATAAGATTTGTGGGCCCACTCCCCGCAGCCATGGCGCGTCGTGCAGGCCTCTATCGTTCACAACTGCTGCTGGCTGGGTCTAGCCGCCAAGAGCTACATCAAGCGGCGGCACAACTAGTTGCCTGTGCGACCAGTAAAAAACAGCCTGCTGGTCTACGGTGGTTTGTGGATATCGACCCCGCGGATACGGTGTGACTTGTTGACCTGTCAAAACAGAGCGCCACAGTGGATAATTTGCGGACGCCGCAATTATCCCAACGGTTATCACCGTTTTTTGGAGAGGTACTATGAAGGATGCGCTGACGTCTCTGTTGCAGCAAGCACTGCAGCAACTCGTCAACGAAGGCACTCTCAGCTCCATCGAGGGGATCAGCCCGCAGATTGATCACACTCGGGATCCAAGCCATGGCGACCTGGCAACTAACCTTGCTCTGGTTCTGGCGAAGGGTGCTGGGCTACCCCCGCGAGAGCTTGCAAGCAAGCTCGTTGCCGCGCTGCCCGACAACAACATGATCGCCAAAACCGATATTGCAGGTCCCGGCTTTATCAACTTCACCCTGTCCCAAGCCAGTCATACCGAAGTCATTGCCATGATCCTGGCTGCGGGGTCCGACTATGGTCGCACCCCCGTCAAGACAGAAAATAAAGTACAGGTGGAATTCGTCTCGGCCAACCCCACAGGCCCTCTGCACGTAGGGCATGGGCGCGGCGCGGCGATCGGTGACTGCCTGTGCCGGTTGCTGACCGCAACTGGATGGGATGTGCACCGGGAGTTCTACTACAACGACGCAGGGCAGCAAATCACGAATCTGGCCCTGTCGGTTCAAGCCCGCGCAAAAGGCCTGTCACCCGAGAGTGAGAGCTGGCCTGAAGATGGCTATCAGGGGGATTACATTATCGATCTCGCAAGAGCCTTTGTCGCTGGAGACGCTGTATCAGCCGCAGACAGGGACATCACCGCGAGTGGTAATATTGAAAACTTAGATGACATCCGAGACTTCGCTGTAGCCTGGTTGCGTCGCGAGCAAGATGCTGATTTGCAGGCTTTCGGGGTCTCCTTCGACGAGTATTTCCTTGAGTCATCGCTCTATGCGAGTGGTGCGGTGGACACCACGGTCGAGCGCCTCGTCGAGGGCGGCCACACCTATGAGGATGGTGGTGCCCTCTGGCTCAAGAGCACAGAATTCGGTGATGACAAGGACCGGGTCATGCGGAAGCGTGAGGGGGGTTACACTTATTTCGTGCCCGACGTAGCCTATCACCATGACAAATGGCAGCGTGGCTACCACCGTGTAATCAATGAGCAAGGAGCGGATCATCACAGCACGATCACCCGGGTGCGCGCCGGACTACAGGGGCTTGATGAAGGTATTCCAGAGGGTTGGCCCGAGTACGTACTACATCAAATGGTAACGGTCATGCGCAACGGGGCTGAAGTTAAGCTATCAAAGCGGGCTGGTAGCTACGTGACGCTGAGGGACCTGATTGACTGGGTGGGCAGAGACGCTACTCGGTTCTTTTTGGCCGCCCGCGCCGCGACCTCCCAGTTAACCTTCGATATTGATCTAGCGCTGACCCAGTCAAACGAAAACCCGGTTTTTTATATTCAATATGCCCATGCCAGAGTGTGCAGCGTCAAAAACAAGGCTCTCGAGATTGATCAGGCCTGGTCACCCCAGCGAGGACTGGCACACCTCGAAACATTACAGGAGAGCGAAGAACTGGCCCTCGCCCTCGCCCTGACCAAGTATCCGGAGGTAGTCAAAGGAGCAGCGTCCCGGCTCGAGCCTCACGACATTGCCAATTACCTGCGGGATGTCGCTGCCCTGTTCCACAGTTTCTACAACGCCCATAAAATGCTGGACGCTGAAAACCAGCCGCTATCCACCGCGCGACTTGCTCTCGCTGAAGCGACCCGAGTAGTCATCAGCAGCGGGCTGGATTTGCTCGGTGTTTCAGCGCCAGAGAGCATGTAGCCGTGGCAACTCAGCGCGCTCGACGCAAAACAACGCCACAAAAGGCAAAAAATCGCGGCGCCAATCCGCGCGCGAGCGGCACCGCGGGTGGGCCACCATCACTGAATCAGGATCACCTGAAAGGATTTGCCGTCGGCGCCATTGGCGGGCTGCTCATCGGCGTTGCCAGTATGGCCTGGCTGACGACCCAAGGCGAACCGCCCGCAGTCACTCTCTCGGATCCAGCGGCCACCACTGACGAGAGCTCGGGGCCAAAGCCCCAGTACGACTTCTTCACTGTACTACCGAACCAGCGTCTGGATTTGGCATCGGATGTTGAGCCCGCGGGGCTGTCGGAAAATGCCGCAGACGGAGACGTGTATCTACTTCAAGCAGGTTCATTCCGGCTACAAAAAGATGCCGACCGTCGACGCGCAGAGCTTGCTTTGCTGGGCCTCACCGCTGCAATCGAGGAAACACGCGGTGATAATGGCCTCTGGTTTCGTGTCTATGTCGGCCCCTTTGAGTCCCGGTCTGCCATGGCAAGGGCCCGATCGATTACCGCACAGCAATCAATCGACACTCTGCTCCTTAAGCGCCCCCGTAATCCTTGAGCATCTCAGGTAACCGGGATAACCCTTGAAATCTCGGTTACGCCCACCATATAAAACATTCAGTGAGGAGATCGCCATGGAGCAGTTCCACGGGACGACGATTTTATCAATCCGCCGAGACGGGGTCGTTGCCATGGGAGGTGACGGCCAGGTATCGATGGGCAATACCGTGATGAAGGGCAACGCCAGAAAGGTGAGGCGCCTCTACCGGGATCAGGTCTTGGCTGGATTTGCCGGGGGAACCGCCGATGCCTTTACTCTATTCGAGCTGTTTGAAGCCCAGCTCGAAAAAACCCAAGGACAGCTCACAAGAGCCGCTGTTGAACTTGCCAAGCTCTGGCGGTCCGAGCGATCTCTTCGTCGCCTGGAGGCACTATTGGCGGTCGCAGATAACACCACCTCACTAGTGATCACGGGAAACGGCGACGTAATCGAACCCGAAGATAATTTAATTGCCATCGGATCGGGAGGTCCTTTCGCCCAATCCGCGGCCAGAGCACTGCTAGACAACACATCACTATCTGCCGAAGACATTGTGCGCAAGGGGTTGAGCATCGCTGGCGATATCTGTGTTTATACGAATCACCACCACACCATAGAAACACTGGTCAAATAATGTCAAACATGACCCCCCGGGAAATCGTCCACGCGCTGGACCAGCATATTATTGGTCAGGCAGAGGCCAAACGTGCCGTTGCGATTGCTCTGCGTAATCGCTGGCGGCGACAGCAGCTGGACTCTGAACTACGCTCGGAGATAACTCCAAAAAATATCTTGATGATCGGACCTACCGGCGTCGGCAAAACAGAAATTGCGCGGCGGCTCGCCAAACTCGCTCAGGCACCTTTTGTAAAGGTAGAGGCCACCAAGTTCACTGAAGTGGGTTACGTGGGTAGAGATGTTGAATCAATGATCCGCGACTTGATAGAGACATCAATTACCCTGCATCGTGAAAACGCAATGGTAAAAGTAAAGGCCCGAGCTGAGGACCTTGCTGAAGAGCGCCTTCTTGATATCCTGCTACCACCAGGGAGGGATGACGCAAACACCAACACGCGGCAGGTGTTACGCAAAAAGTTACGGCAAGGCGAGCTCGACGATCGAGAAGTAGAAATTGAAGTCAGTAACGCTGGCGCCAAAGTCGACATTATGGCGCCGCCGGGCATGGAAGAAATGACTCAGCAGCTACAGGGGCTTTTCTCCACGATGAATACGTCAGCCAAACCGAGAAAAATGTCGGTGAGCGACGCCCTTAAACAACTCGAAGAAGAGGAAGCCGCCAAACTCATCAATCAGGATGAGTTAAAAACCCAGGCGATTGAGTCCGCGGAGCAAAACGGGATCATCTTCATTGACGAAATAGACAAGGTGGCCAAGCGCGGAGAAACCGGTGGTACCGACGTATCCCGTGAGGGGGTCCAGCGGGACCTGCTTCCCCTTATCGAGGGATGCTCGGTATCAACTAAACACGGTACGATAAAAACCGACCATATACTGTTCATCGCATCCGGGGCTTTTCACTTGTCCAAGCCCTCTGATTTGATACCGGAGCTTCAGGGGCGCCTCCCGATACGGGTTGAATTGGACCCCCTGACACCGGAAGACTTTCGTCGCATCCTGACGGAACCCCGCGCGGCCCTCACCGGGCAATATCAGGCCCTGCTGGGAACGGAAGCACTGGCGCTAGAGTTTACCGATGAGGGTATTTCGCGAATCGCCGAAATCGCCTGGCAAGTCAACGAGCAGGCCGAAAATATCGGCGCCCGCCGTCTTGCGACAGTGATGGAGCGGCTCCTTGAAGAAGTATCCTTTACCGCCGCAGATGCGGGACTTGCCGGACAGAACATTGTGATTGATCGCGAGTATGTCGATGACCGGCTATCCGCTCTGGCTAAAGACGAGGATCTGTCACGCTTCATTCTTTGAGGCCTGCCGGGAAAAGCTGTCACCACCAAACCGTCGTCCAATCTGAAAAAATGGTTTATGACTGAGATAGCCCACATTCACTATTCACGTTCACGCAGGGTGCTGGCACTGAAGTTCGTCGACGGCGCCGACGGTGAGTTAAGTGCAGAGCTGCTTCGTGTTTACTCCCCTTCAGCTGAAGTTCGAGGGCATGGGCCCGGCCAAGAGGTGTTGCAAGTCGGCAAAAAAAACGTGGCCATAGTGGATATCAGGCAGGCGGGTCACTATGCCGTGCAGCTTGTTTTTGACGACGGCCATGACAGTGGCATCTACACTTGGGATTACCTAAAAGATTTGCTTCATCATCGGGAAAGCCACTGGCAACGCTATTTGCAACAGCTTGCCGGCGCGGGTAAGTCTCGAGACCCGGACACTCAGGTATTACATTTTCAGCCCTGACACCCGCTTCGCGCCCTACTCCAAGTGCCGCTATTTCTGAGTGCCGCTATGTCTGAGTCAACAACCCATCCTCACCTCGGTTACAATGCAGGGCTGCCATCAAAACAGGCCTTACCATGAGCGACAACCAGCAAGACGCCGTCGAGAACCCGGACACAACCCATTTTGGCTATCGGGAAGTGCCTCGAGCGGACAAGGAAAAATTAGTTCGCGGTGTCTTTGATTCCGTTGCCAGTCGATACGACTTGATGAATGATCTGATGTCGGCGGGCATCCATCGGCTGTGGAAGCGCTTTACCCTCGAGTTAAGCGCGGTGCGAAGTGGGCAAACTGTGCTGGACATCGCGGGGGGAACGGGGGATCTGGCGGCAAAGTTCTCTCGTCTGGTCGGTCCAAAGGGTCAGGTTATTTTGGCTGACATTAACGACTCCATGCTAAAGGTTGGACGCGACCGGCTAATGGATAAAGGCGCCTCCGGCAACATTCAAACTGTTCAGTGCGATGCCCAATCACTACCTTTCCCAGACAACAGCATTGACTGCATCACGATTGCTTTCGGCCTTCGAAATGTGACCGACAAAGACAAAGCGCTTCGCTCCATGGAGCGGATTCTTAAGCCCGGTGGCCGCCTGCTCGTGCTTGAGTTTTCAAAGCCCACCAATGCCCTGCTTGAAAACGCCTATGACCTGTATTCATTCCGAATACTGCCGCTCATGGGCAAGCTGGTCGCCAACGACGAGGAAAGCTATCGCTACCTCGCCGAGTCAATCCGCAAGCATCCAGATCAGGAAACGCTGCTTGAAATGATGGAGGATGCTGGGTTCGTGAGTTGCGATTACCACAATATGACCGGGGGCATCGTCGCGGTTCACAAGGGCATCAAGGCGTAACCATGTCCCGGGGTCACGATCCGGCGGTGATCACTGCAGTGCTCGCTGCTGTGGAAACCACGATCAACAAAGGGCTATCGCTTGCCCCTGTCGCGAAGCGGGACTTGGGAGATCTTGCAGGTACCGTGATTGGTATCGAGTGTACGTCACCGGAAGTCGCCATCACTGCCATCGTCGAGCCCTCGGGACAGCTGCGCCTAAGCCACTACTCTGAGCGCACGATGGACACCAAGGTGCGGGGCTCGCTGGAAGATTTCGTAGGGCTCGCGACCGCCGAAGATCCAGCGGCTGCACTCATAAACGGGGGGCTTGAACTCGTAGGCAACACGGCGCCACTGATCGCAGTGCAGCAGATCATCACCACCATGGATCTTGATTGGGAGGCACCACTCGTCGATACCTTGGGGGATGTGGTGGGCCACCAATTAGCGATGGTCCTAAGGGGGCTTTTTAGATGGGGCAAAGCTAGCGCAGAAAGCTTCAAACGACAGCTTTCTGAATTTATTCTTGAAGAGGGGCGACTGACGCCCCCTGCTGCAGAGCTCGACGACTTCTATGAGCAAATCGAGCAATTGGGATTGCGTGTAGATCGACTGCAAAGTCGAGTGCAGAAGCTTGCCAGGCATATTGGGGAGCAAAAGCCATGATCCGGCGAGTCACCGCTGTTATTCGGACAGCGCGTCGATATAGGCTGGATCTTTTATTGCCCGAATCGAGGCGGGCTCCTTTAATCCGGCTGCTCGCCTTTGCCGGCCCACGGGCCACGGTGGCCTTGGACGTGCCCAGAGGCCAAAGACTTCGGGAGGCCCTCGAGTCTCTGGGCCCGGTGTTCATCAAGTTCGGGCAGCTACTGTCGACGCGACGGGATCTCCTCCCGGACGACATCGCCGACGAGCTGGCAAAGCTTCAGGATCAGGTTCCGGCCTTCCCCCCGGAAGCAGCCGTAGCCACCATAGAAAGAGAGCTTGGTAGCTCGGTCGACACTCTCTTTGCTTCCTTTGACAGCGCTCCTTTAGCCGCTGCCTCAGTGGCACAGGTCCACGGCGCATCACTTCACAGTGGGGAATCTGTCGTTGTAAAAATACTGCGCCCGGATATAGAAGCCGTCGTTCGGGAGGATACAAAACTCATCAAATTCCTCGCCAAGTGGGTGGGAAGACTCTTCAGAGATGGCAAAAGACTGCGCCCTCAAGAGGTTGCAGCGGACTACGAACGGACCATTTTGGGGGAGCTCGATCTAAGGCGAGAGGCTGCCAACGCCTCGCAGCTGCGTCGCAACTTCTACGGTAGCGAGCTGGTATATGTACCACAGGTTATCTGGTCGCATACCTCTCGCGAAGTAATGGTGAGCGAACGCATCCACGGCATACCGGTATCAGATATAGCCGCCTTGAATGAGCGTGGCGTCGATCTGAAACTGTTGGCGGAGCGCGGTGTTGAAACATTTTTTACACAGGTGTTCCGAGACAGTTTTTTTCACGCAGACATGCATCCTGGTAACATTTTTGTAGACGCTACCGATCCGAAGGATCCACGCTATATTGCTGTTGACTGCGCGATCGTTGGCCAGTTAGACGAGTCCGATCTTTACTACCTTGCTCGCAATTTACTCGCCATTTTTCAGCAGGATTACCGACTAGTGGCAAAGCTACACGTGGAGTGTGGTTGGGTGCCTGTAGACACCCCGATTGGGGAGTTCGAGACCGCCATGAGGACGCTTTGTGAGCCCATTTTCGAACGGCCTCTATCGGAAATTTCCTTTGGTCACATGTTGGTATCCCTGTTCAGAACTGCCGGCAGTTTTAATATGGAAGTCCAACCCCAGCTGGTGCTGCTGCAAAAAACCCTCCTGAACATAGAGGGATTGGGCAGGCAGCTCTATCCAACGCTTAATTTATGGGACACCGCAAAGCCCTTTCTGGAGCGCTGGCTGGCGGAGCGCTATTCGCCGCAAAATATCCTAAAAAAACTGCAACGGGAGATGCCCTATTGGCTGGAGATGCTGCCAAAACTCCCAGAATTACTGATCAAAACTCTCGAAAGACAGCCCGTGCCTGAGCCTCCCGGCAGGGCTAGTAATACCGGGATTTTGATCGCGGCCGGTGCGGGCATTTGCGCTATTCTGGTTGATCAGCTTGGCTTTCAAGCCGTATGGCCAACGCTCATTGGGGTAACCGTTCTCGCGGTGAGTGTCACCCTGAGTTTAACGCGCTAGGTCTGGCATACTATGTCGATGAGCTCAGACAGTAATATTGACGAATCCATGGATCCACACTGGAACAATGAGGGGTTACTGCCCGCTATCGCGCAGGATGCCAACAGCGGCGAAGTGCTTATGCTTGCGTGGATGAACGCTGAGGCGCTGTCACTATCGCTAAAGGAGCGCAGAGCGGTTTACTGGTCTCGCTCTCGTGGAACTCTGTGGCGCAAGGGAGAGACCTCTGGCAGTGTTCAGGAACTCGTTGACATTCGCCTGGACTGCGACGGGGACACCCTGTTGCTCAAGGTAAATCAGAGAGGTTCGGGTGCCTGCCATACCGGCCGCCCCACCTGTTTTTTCTACGAACCCCGTGGGGACAGCTGGGTTCTGGAGCGTGAAAAAATATGAATAATGTACTCGGCGCGTTGCAAGCAACCCTAGAGGAGCGCCGGGCAGCAGCGCCCGGAGACTCTTATGTGGCATCCCTTTACGCTGCCGGCCTAAACAAGATTTTGGAAAAAGTCGGCGAGGAAGCGACCGAAGTTGTCCTTGCGGCAAAGGACTTTGAGAATACCGATGCTAGCAGAAGCGCTCTGATAGCTGAGGTGGCTGACCTATGGTTTCACACCATGGTAATGCTCGCCCACCTGAATCTCAGTCAGGAAGAGGTGCTCGACGCTCTGGGCGCTCGCATGGGTACATCGGGTCTCACGGAAAAGCAATCGCGGTCAAAGGCATAGTATCGCTGCCAGCGAAGCGACAAAAGAAACAACGAGAGAGGCATATTATGGGTTTGGGTGGCATCAGTATCTGGCAACTCCTTATTATCCTGGCCATCGTGGTCATGCTATTTGGTACATCACGATTGAAAAATATAGGCAGTGATCTGGGCAGTGCGATTAAGGGATTCAAAAAAAGTATCAAAGATACCGACAACGCAGATGAGGCTCCTCAGAAACGCGAAGCCGATGCGGATAACGATCTAACCAAATAAGCGGCCAAGGCTTCGTGTTTGACATTGGCTTCTTCGAGCTACTGCTCATCAGTGTAGTTGGCCTCCTTGTCTTCGGGCCGGAGCAGTTCCTTGATGCGGTGCGGGTAACCACGCGCTGGGTCAAGCGTATCAGACGAAGCTTCGATGAAGTCAGGACGGACATTCAGCGAGAGCTTCATAATGATGAGGTCATGCGAGAGCTAAAGGCCAGTGCCAATGATCTCGAAAAACAGGTCAAAGATCTCACTGCTCCGGTGAAAGAGCAAATACATCAGGTTGAAACAGCGGTCCAGTCCAAAACTTCGGAGGAAACCGCTGACCTCTTCAGTCAGCCAAGCACAGTTGGCGATGACCGCGACAAGGAAACCAAAAACCAGCCGTGACTGATGACCTGATAGAAGACACGCCCCAGCCGCTTATCAGTCATCTTGCGGAATTACGTGACCGATTGCTTCGGGCAGTTCTGGCAGTACTGATTGCATTCATTGTCTTGTTTCCCTTCGCCAACGAAATATACGGGGTCGTATCTCAACCCTTGAGAAATCTCTTGCCCGAGGGATCTAGTATGATCGCTACCGAAGTAGCGTCTCCGTTTTTGACTCCCTTCAAGCTAACGTTGGTCACCGCTATTTTTGTCGCTATACCCTATATTCTTTTTCAGATTTGGGCATTCGTGGCACCGGGGATGTACCGCAACGAAAAGAAGGTGGCCTTTCCACTACTTGCCTCCAGTGTGGCTCTGTTTTACGCCGGTGCCGCCTTCGCGTACTTCGTCGTATTCCCACTCATCTTTGCGTTTTTCACCAGCGTTGCGCCGACAGACGTAACGGTAATGACCGACATTAACCGCTATCTCGACTTCGTCCTGAAAATTTTCTTCGCATTCGGGGTCGCTTTCGAGATTCCAATAGCCGCCGTAATTCTGATCTGGAGTGGCGTGACCACCGCCGAGTCGCTGGCAAAAAAACGGCCATGGATAATCGTTGGCTGCTTTATCGCTGGCATGCTTCTGACCCCTCCAGACGTGATTTCTCAATCCCTCCTCGCTATCCCGATGTGGCTTCTTTTTGAATTGGGGATTTTCTTCGGCAAGGCACTGGATAAGCGCCACTCTGAGGGTGATCGATGAAAGAGAAAATCAACATGGATCGCGGTGACGCCTACCAGAAGCCGTCCGTTATATGAGTTCTGAATCAGACCACGCTGCTACCGCGGCGCCCACAGCCCCCCATCGTCGTTACAAACCTCTCCGTCGACTCCTGGGTTTTCTTTGGCGACACAAACTTCGACTGGTGGCGGCAAGCGTCGCCCTTATCGCCACCGCACTAATGCAGCTCTCGCTGGGCTACGGAGTGCAAGTATTGATTGACGATGGCTTCACCGGAGCCAATGACGAGGGCTTACGCAAGGCGATCGGGTTTATTTTTGCCGTTGGCGTGGGAATGGCGCTGGGCGCAATGATCCGCTTTTACCTGGTCAGCTGGCTTGGAGAGCGTGTCAGTGCCGATCTTAGAAGTGCGGTTTTTCACAATTTGGTCGCTCTTCAGCCCGAGTTCTTTGAGCGCAATCAGTCGGGAGAAATTATGTCGCGACTGACCACGGATACAACGCTGCTACAAACACTTATCGGGTCGTCGGTAAGCCTAGCCGCGCGCAATACCCTGTCTCTGATTGGCGCTCTCATTATGATGATGATCACCAATTTAAAATTGAGTCTGATCATCATGTTTGGCGTGCCGCTGACCCTGCTACCAATCCTGTTTTTCGGCAGGCGAGTCCGTGCACTGAGCAATCGCAGTCAGCAGTCTATCGCCGAGGTCGGCAGCCGGGCGGGTGAAATCTTGCAATCAATAAAAATCGTCCAGAGCTACAACCGACAAGTCATGGAACAGATCGCCTTTGACAAAGAGGTAGATGGCGCATTTTCGATTGCGAAGGCCCGTGTCAGGCAGCGCGCATTGCTAACCGGCTTTGCAATTTTGCTGTTAATGGGCGCAATGGTCGCCATGATTTGGAGCGGAGGCCAGGACGTCATCTCCGGGAAAATGTCAGGCGGAGAACTCGGCGCTTTTGTCTTTTATGCGGTCATGTTGGGCGCTGCATTCGCCACATTATCAGAAGTTTGGGGCGATCTTCAGCGTGCCGCTGGCGCTGCGGAACGTCTGGTTGAACTTCTCGAAGAGACCAGCGGCGTCCCCGACACAGGAACTCTGACACCGGGGAAGCAGCAGACCACCCATATCAGGACACTTGAGTTTTTCTATCCAAGCCGACCAAACACGCCAGCTCTGCGGGACTTAAACCTGACCATTGAACCCGGTGTCACTTTGGCTCTCGTGGGACCATCGGGTGCGGGCAAGTCGACAATATTCGAACTCTTGCAGCGCTTCCACGATCCTCGGGACGGCGGGGTCTATTACGGCGATACCAACATCCGCGACATGCCGCTGGCCGCCTGGCGCGAGAAGGCGGCGCTAGTGCCACAGAGTCCCGTTCTCTTCACCGGGAGCGTTCGCTACAACATCGCCTACGGCAAACCAGATGCGTCGATAGAAGAAATCAAAACTGCGGCAAAGATCGCTCACGCTCACGAATTTATTGATGCACTGCCAGACGCCTATGAGAGTTCTCTGGGCGCTCAAGGGGTACAACTATCAGGTGGGCAGCGCCAGCGACTTGCGATTGCTCGAGCCGTATTGAAGGACCCGGAGATTCTCCTGCTTGATGAAGCTACCAGCGCTTTGGATACCGAGAGCGAGTTCCATGTCCAGCAGGCGTTGGCAGAAATTATGCGTGAGCGAACCACGATTATCATCGCTCATCGGCTTTCAACAGTGGTCAATGCAGATCAAATAGCAGTGGTGGATCAGGGCAGGGTGATTGCGGTTGGCACTCATAAAGAGCTGTTGGCGACCTGCAATCTATATGCTCGACTTGCGGCTCTACAGTTCGAAAACACTTAGGGTTCAAAGTTGGCTTTCTCCACCCAACTGGTCACAGGTTGCGAGTGTGGTTTACGAGTAAGGGCCACCCAAAAACAGGCATAAAAAAAGCCCGATACTCGGGCTTTTTCACTGAGTCTGTCCGGGAATTAGCTACTGAGCTCGGTAACCAGTTTGCCAAGACTTTCTTTGGCGTCGCCAAATAGCATGCGGGTGTTTTCCTTATAGAACAGCGGGTTTTCAATACCCGCAAAGCCAGAGGCCATTGATCGCTTGAGCACAAAGACTGTCCTTGCATCGGCAACATTGATTACCGGCATGCCATAAATGGGGGACGATTCGACCTCGCGGGCTGCCGGGTTCACCACGTCATTAGCGCCAATAACAATCGCCACGTCCACGTTATCCATGCGCGGATTGATTTCGTCCATCTCTAGAAGCTGGTCATAGGGAACGTCGGCCTCTGCGAGCAAAACGTTCATGTGACCAGGCATACGACCCGCTACCGGGTGAATGCCAAAGACCACCTCCGCACCATTGGCTTCCAGCAGATTTGAAAGCTCTTTCACTACATGCTGGGCCTGTGCGACGGCCATGCCGTAACCCGGGATAATCGCCACGCTACTGGCTGCTTCCAGAATGTAGTAGGCGTCTTCTGCATTGATGGGCTTGATCTCGCCTTCAATTTCAGTGACCTCGTTGGAGACACTGGCGAAACCTGAGAACAACACGTTGGTCAAAGAGCGGTTCATTGCCTTACACATGATTTGGGTAAGAATGATGCCCGAGGCCCCCACCAGAGAGCCGGCTACGATCAGCACGTTGTTATCAATCGCAAAACCTGCCGCGCAGGCCGCGAGACCAGAATAAGAGTTCAGCAGAGAGATAACCACTGGCATGTCTGCGCCGCCAATCGGGATGACAGCCATCACGCCAAACACCAGCGAAAGACCAATCACCATGTAGAGCCAGTTAGGGTTAGTCGGCTCCATGGTAAACATGACGGCGCCTGAGAAAATGCCGATGATGACCAAGGAGGTAACAATCTGCTGTCCGCGGAAGACGATTTGTCCACTACCCATGATCTCACTGAGCTTGCCGTAAGCGATCAAAGAACCCGTCAGGGTAACTCCACCAATAAGGATGGATAAGACGATGGTTACGAGGGTAAAGGTCGCCGCGTCGGGGGTGAGTGCAGCCCAGCCAACCAACAGCGACGCCGAACCCCCAAGGCCATTAAACAGTGCGACCATCTCGGGCATCGAGGTCATCGCCACGGCTCTGGCAGCTACCGCGCCAACGAGACCGCCGGCGACCATGCCGCCAATAATCCAGGTGTAATCAACGATTCCCTGATCCATCAATGCAACGACAATAGCGACCAACATACCCGCCGCGGAGACCATGTTGCCCCGGCGAGCAGTCGCCGGAGAGCCCAGCATTTTCAAGCCGAAAATAAATAAGCCGGAGGCAACGACGTAACCCAGACCTGTAATAACGCTTGTATCCATGATTAGTCCTCCCGCTTTTTAAAGAAGCCAAGCATGCGATCGGTAACCAGGTACCCACCAATCACGTTGACCGTTGCAAGAGCAACAGCGCCCGCCCCCAGCCACTGGGCAAGATCACCCTGGCCATTGCCAGCGAGGGCCACGGCACCAACCACGGTAATCCCCGAGATCGCGTTAGCACCAGACATCAAGGGAGTATGGAGTGTCGCAGGGACTTTATTGATCAACTCAAAGCCGAGAAAAACCGACAACATGAGGATAAACAGGAGATATTCTGCACCATTCATAATCAGCCGGCTCCTTCGATTATATTTTTGATAGTCGGGTGAACGACCGCGCCGCCGTGAGTAATCACGCAGCCCGGAAGAATGTCATTCTCCATATCGAGGACAAACTGTTTGGCCTCGGTGTCCCAAGTGTCTTCGACGAGGTTAAACATATTGCTGGCGTACATCTGGGTGGCGTCTCGAGCAACAAGGTTGGCCAGGCTGCCGGTACCGATGATCGTGACACCATTTACCTCAACGACTTCATTGGGCACTGAACCTTCCACGTTGCCACCAGTTTCCGCTGCCATATCGACGATGACCGAGCCCGGCGCCATGCCCTCAACCATATCCCGGGTCACCAGCAGAGGCGGCTTGCGACCAAATACCTGCGCAGTCGTGATTAACACATCGGACTCCGCAATGACTTCCTTCTGCGCCTGTCGCTGCATCTCCACCTGCTCAGGTGTTAACTCCTGCGCATAGCCATCCTTGGTTTGACCGGTGTCACCGAGATCGATTTCCAAAAACTTGCCCCCCAGTGATTGAACCTGCTCAGCCACCACAGGGCGGGTATCAAAAGCCGTCACCCTTGCTCCCAGTCTCTTCGCCGTTGCAATGGCCTGAAGACCCGCAACCCCGGCGCCAATGATGAAAACCTTCGCCGGCTTCAGTGTTCCTGCCGGTGTCATCATCATGGGAAAAATTCGTGGCAAGCGAGTTGCAGCGAGCATGACTGCAATGTAGCCCGCCAGATTCGCCTGAGAACTCAACGCATCCATTTTTTGGGAACGAGTAGACCGGGGAATCATCTCCATACTAATCGCGGTAATCTCCCGCGCCGCAAACTCACGGATCAAATCGTGCTCGTTGAAGGGATCAAGGTAGGAAACATGAATGCACCCGGGCTTGAGCTTGGCTACTTCATCCAGCTCAGGCTTTCGGAGCCTCAGTACCATGTCGCCGCTACCCAACAGGGCATCTCTGTCCGCTTCGATAGTTGCGCCAACCTCTCTGAACGCGTCGTCCGAGTGCCCGGCACCTTTTCCAGCGCCGGACTCGATGGCAACGTCGGCGCCAAGCCGCACGAGCTTTTTGACTGTGTCAGGGGTGACGGACGCACGGTCTTCACCCGGGTGTGTCTCACGGGGTATCGCTAGTCGCATAGTGGTTTGGCCTGATATTAGTTGTGTTAGTAGAGACCCTTACGTGCTGGCCGTGAACAAGACCCTCCGGGATGAATCCCGTCCAGCCTTGAGGCTATCCTTGCCAATACAGCTTTTAGCTGGCTCGAAGCTGCAAAAACGGATTCAACCAGCGATAATTCCAACCAGTAAACCGCAGCGGAGCATCCAGCACCGCTAAACAAATACAATCCTCGCCGTCGAGGGCAACAGGCGCATGCTTCTCATCAGCAACCCGGTATATGAAATCACCCGCATGGTAATGGCCATTGCTGTCCGAGAAGCCCCCCTCGAGTACCAGTGTCATTTCGGTACCGGCATGTTGATGCTCAGGGATACGGCCGCCCGCCGCGATTCGATACAGTGCGAACTCGTAATCACTGTCGCCGGTAGATAAATAGCTGATGCTAAGACTCTTGGTGATGCGCTTCCATACGAGCTGACTGAAGTCACCATTAATGATCCTGCGGAGAAGTGCAGGTAACTCAACTGCAGCTTTTGCCTGCGGGTGATGAAGAGGCTCAGGCTCATCTAGCCTACCAAGCACTGCGTCGAGGACCGCTTCCGAGACAGGCACAGGATCCAACCGTTCCAGCATGACGCCGCCAATATTTTGCATTTGGTCATACACGCGGCGGCATCGGTCGCAATAGTTGAGATGAGCGGAGATGCACGCTGCCTGTGCAACGGGGAGTGTCCCCGCCGCATACTCCATTAAAAAATCGTTACTTGGATGATGATTTGCCATAGCCATAATGGTTTTTTTCTCTGTGCCGGCGATTTCCCCTGAATCCGCCGACAGCTTCTGTTACTGATGAACTCTCCTACGCGCCCTTCTTTTATTTGGTTTACTGCCTATCCATTTGTACCTGCAGTTTTTGTATCGCCAGTCGGACCCTGGACTTCACCGTACCCAAGGGCAGGTCAAGCTCAGCGGCCGCCTCGGAATGAGATTTCCCCTCCATATACACTTTTGCGAGGATTTGCGCCTGATCTGGGGGCAGCTGGCCCATCAAATTACGGACTCTGTCAGAGCCGCGCCGGTTATGGAGCACCGCAAAGGGTTCTTCTCCCTCGACCTCGATACTCAAATCCTCAGCGGCAAGCTGGGTATCAAATTTCTGAAGGCGCCTGAACATGTCGGTGCGACAATTCCGCGCGATGGTGTAGATCCACGTACTGGCGGCGGCTTTCTCAGGATTGAAGCCGTCGGCCTTCTGCCAGACCTTCAGCATGACCTCTTGGACCAGTTCATCGGCGTGACTGGCGGATAAGGAGGAGCCAGCTAGGGCAAACGCCTTGATAAGCGGTGCAAAATGACGAAAAAAGCGCGTAAAGGCTGCACGATCGTGACTTTTACCGATATGAACGAGACATTCGCTCCATTCATCGGTGCGTCGCCCAGTCGGTGCGGACCACCCGCTTGTACGCTGAGCTCCGACCTCATTTTCGCCTTTCTCTTCTACCATGGGGGGGGGTTCAAAGCTCAGTCAGGGCCTTCAGGATACACCGGCTGGCAATAATGCACAAAAATGATTTTGCATGCTTCCATGCCGCTGCGGGGGGCCCTGATCCGGCTCAAGCCAAGCAACGTACTTTCGTTATCTAAACCACCCACCCCTTTCGAGGCACCCACGTGTGAAGGTAGCAATAATCGGGTCGGGCATCTCCGGGCTGGGCTGCGCCCATCGTCTGGTTGCCCAACGGCACGATGTTTTCGTCTTCGAAGCCGCCGATCGCATTGGCGGTCACACGGCTACTTATAACGTAAAACTTGGGACCCGTCGCTACGCAATCGACACTGGCTTCATTGTCTACAACGACCATACCTATCCAAATTTCATCGAGCTGCTTGAAGACCTTGGCGTCGCCACCAAGAAGACTTCCATGGGATTTTCCGTTCGCGACGATGCCTCGGGATTGGAATATGCGGGGAAAAATCTCAACACCCTCTTTGCCCAGCGCCGCAACCTGCTTTCCCCACGATTTCTCAACATGGTCCGGGAAATACTTCGCTTTAATCGCGAGTCAGTGGCGGATCTCGATGCCGGCAAACTTGATGGGGGTGAAACCCTGGGCAGCTACCTACGGCGCAAGCGTTACAGCGAGACCTTCTGTCGCCATTATCTGCTGGCAATGACCTCCGCTATCTGGTCGGCGGACTTCACCGATGCGAGCGAATTTCCCGTGGAATTTTTTATTCGATTCTTCAGAAATCACGGTCTGTTACAGGTCAAGGACAGGCCACAGTGGCGAGTGATTGAAGGGGGCAGCCGAGAATACCTCCAGCCCCTTATTTTCGGCTTTGAAGATCGAATCTACACCGGCAGGGGCGTCAAATCAGTGGAGCGTCCCCACTCTGGCGGCGTCAATCTCCGCTTCACCGATGGTACTGCTGACCACTTTGATCAGGTTGTCATCGCAACACACTCCGATCAGGCACTGGCACTTTTATCAGATCCCAGCGCCCAAGAAACCGAGATTCTGGGCGCCATACCCTACAGAGATAATGACGTCGTCCTGCATACCGATGACCGGCTGCTACCACGTAACAGACAAACCTGGTCCAGCTGGAATTACCGTCTTCGGCCCGGTAACAACCGGGCGGTGGTGACCTACAACATGAATATTCTGCAGGGCATCGAGGCGCCGGAAACCTTCTGCGTCACGCTAAACGATACCGAATCGATAAACCCCGCACGTATCCTGGGTCGATTTAATTATGCGCACCCCCAATTCACCGTTGCAGGAGTTCAGGCTCAATCCCGGTGGGGTGAGATCAACGGCGGCTACTGCACCTGGTTCTGCGGAGCCTATTGGCACAATGGCTTCCACGAGGATGGCTTGACCAGCGGACTGCGGGTAGCAGATGCATTATCCGCCACCAGGGCTGTGGCGGCCTGAGGTGACGCTGCCATCCCGGTTGTATCGAGGGACCTTGTGGCACTGCCGCCACAGTCCAAAAAAACACGCGTTCCGGTATCGGGTGTTTATGCCCTTGGTGGATGTGAGTGAACTTCCTGAGCTAGTGGATGATGTCCCTCTTTGGTCGGCAAGACGATGGGCCTGTGCACGGTTTCTTCGAAAGGACTTTTTGGGTGACCCGGCGAAACCACTGCTTGATGAGGTTCGACAGCGGATCTACGAAGAAACGGGAGACACCCAGCGGGGTAAAGTGCTGTTACTGGCGAACTGGCGTTACTTTGGCGTGCAGTCTAATCCGATTGCCTGTTATTTTTGTTTTGACGAAAGCACCCAACGGCTGAGCCATATAGTTGCGGAGGTAACCAATACTCCATGGGACGAGCGCCACAGCTACGTACTTCCCGTTACCGATTCCTCGGGCCAGCTAAACACCGAATTCTCAAAAGCGATGCACGTCTCGCCCTTCAACCCTATGGATATGACCTACCACTGGTCGAGCACCGCACCCGACGAAACACTGTCGATTAAACTTAGCAACTATCAGGGCGACAAAAAGGTATTTGACGCTACCCTTACACTTGAGGCGGAGCCTTTTACACCGCGGAATCTGGTTCTCGCCATTCTGGGCGTACCGCTGATGACGGCCAAGGTTACCGCGGCGATTTATTGGGAGGCATTACGATTGTGGTTGAAGGGTATTCCGCTGTACCCTCATCCAAAGGGGGGGTGATGCCGTAACCTAATGACGGCTAACTCGGTTCAGGTAAGTAACGATGAGCAATACCAGTGTTCGTGAGATCCCCCGGCTTCCTTTGTTCGGCAAGCTCACCCACCCCAACGTCGCCCGGGATCTGCTACTCAGGCTACTTCGCAATTTAAAAGTAGGAACCCTCACCATTCATGATAAGGGTGAGGTGATCAAGCTTGGATACGATACCGACCCAAGCGCACCCCACGCAGAAGTCACCGTACATAATTCCCGTCTGTATTGGCGAGTACTTACCGGCGGCACCATTGGCTCCGGAGAGGCCTACATCGACGGAGACTGGAGTAGTCGCAACTTAACTGAAGTGACGCGACTGTTTTGCGCCAACCTGCCAACCATGGAGGCAATGCGTGGCAAGCAGAACTGGCTAACCCGCAGCGCCCTCAAACTCGCCCATCTCGGCAAGCGCAACACTCTGAGCGGATCAAAAAAGAACATCTCCGCCCACTATGATCTAGGAAATGACTTTTTCGAGCTGTTCCTGGACCCAACGATGATGTATTCATCAGCAGTCTTTCCTGATGAATCAGAGGATCTCAACACAGCGGCGGTACACAAGCTGGACCTGATTTGCCAATCTCTGGAGCTCAAACCGGAAGATCATTTGATTGAAATCGGGACAGGCTGGGGCGGCATGGCAATTCATGCGGCCGAGCATTACGGCTGCCGAGTAACAACCACCACCATATCCCGGGAGCAATACCAGCACACCTGTGACGAGGTAGCCCGCCGGGGACTGTCTGATCGAATCGCCGTCCTGTGCGAGGATTACCGAAACCTCACCGGTAAATTCGACAAGCTTGTCTCAATAGAAATGATTGAGGCGGTGGGCCATGAGTTTTATGAAAGTTACTTTAGTTGCGTCAGCAAGCTGCTGAAGCCCACAGGTAAAGCTGTCATTCAAGCAATCACCATGACGGACCAACGTTATGAACAGGCGCGCGACTCAGTAGACTTCATCAAGCGCTATATTTTTCCGGGAGGCTGCCTCCCCTCCCTTAATATTATTAGCGAAAACCTTGCCCGCCATACCGACCTGCAGCTGAGCGATCTGCGGGATATCACGCTGGACTACGCCAAGACCCTCGAAGCATGGCACCATAGGTTCCTGAACCAATTGGACCAGGTTAAGAATATGGGCTTCGACGATCGTTTTATCAGAATGTGGCGCTTCTACCTCAGCTACTGTGAAGGTGGATTCCGCGAGCGCATCATTGGTACCTTTCAAATTGCAATGACCAAGCCCGGCTACCGACCGGTCTAACGCGGGCATACACATGCTGCTTTCACTTGCACCCATCGTACTGTTGGTGGGGCTACTCTCTGCCGCAGTACAACTGTTCGGTTCTGACGCTTCCTACGGGCCAAACCAGATTGCCCTCGTCGTGGCCACCGCAGCAGCAGCTCTCGTCGGTCTTCATCGCGGACTGAAATGGGAGGACATACAGGACGCGCTGGTGTCGGGCATCAAGGTAGGAATGGGCCCTATCCTCATCCTTCTGGCTGTAGGGTCACTAATTGGTAGCTGGATCCTGAGCGGGACCGTGCCCGCCATGATTTACCATGGGGTTGCCTTACTAGACCCGTCATTTTTCTATGCAGCAAGTGCCATTATTTGTG
>Ga0181590_10001405_pt1 | contig 20372 bp, 19 predicted proteins | sample 071ome_34_FD_132446 | JGI IMG/M metagenome (GOLD analysis project Ga0181590, IMG submission 132446) | Coastal salt marsh microbial communities from the Groves Creek Marsh, Skidaway Island, Georgia - 071411BT metaG (megahit assembly) | ecosystem: Environmental > Aquatic > Marine > Intertidal...
CTTCTTGGACTTCTTCTTGTACTTCTTCTTGGACTTCTTCTTGGACTTCTTCTTGTACTTCTTCTTGGACTTCTTCTTGGACTTCTTCTTGTACTTCTTCTTGGACTTCTTCTTGGACTTCTTCTTGGACTTCTTCTTGTACTTCTTCTTGGACTTCTTTCTCTAACATTTATACTACCACCATTCCGTTTATCTTTTTTATCCTTTTTATCCTTTTTATCTTTTTTATCTTTTTTATCTTTTTTATCTTTTTTATCTTTTTTATCTTTACCTTCACATCCTTTTTTTTCCTCTTTTTTATTTTCTATCATTATAAAATATATATAAGATATTATAATTTTATTAATTTTATTTATATATAATAAATAAAATTAATAAAATTATAATATCTTATATATATTTTTATTACTTTTCATTTTTTATTTTCATCTTCATCTTCATCTTCATCTTCATCATCACTATCACCAACTATCATATCTTCAACATAATCATAAGCTTTCACTATTTTCTTTTTAAACATGCAAAATCTACTATTTTTATTCCATAAATAATCTAATATAAATATATATACTAATGTAAAACATAAAGTTATTAATATATTTCGAGTTGCAAGGAAAATAATACTTGATACAGTTAAAATTCTAAATAATGTTGTTTTAAATATTTTTTCATGATCTTTTGTTAAATCACTCAATACATATCTTCCTCCACAATTTATAAAAAATACACAAATTGCTGTTATTATTGGACTATTATTTAAACCAAACAATAATTCTTGTGCTAATAATGCCATATATATTATTTTCTATTTTATCTAATTATTTATATATGATATAAAAATAATATTAAAAAATGATTAATATTTTATTTTAATTATATACCAAAGAAATTCATAAATATTAGTTATAACTGATATTTAAGATTTTTTATATCTTTGTAAGGCATAAGGTGAAAAGCATATTCTCTATAAAAAAATACCTTCAAAGAAAATTAAGTTAATGAAACTTTGCAGTTGTGATGATGAACATTATGAACGTTGGTTAAAGCAAAAAAGCTTTTATTTTTGATACAAAGGTAAAAATGTGTATGTTGTCATTCAAAATTTGTAGTAGCTATTAAGAAAGATAAATTTATTTTAGATTCAAAGGTATACTAATCTTTAGTTGTTGAATAATGAAAAATATATACTTTTATTTTTAAATTAATGGAAAAATATTTTTTAATTTTATTTTACATCTTCATTTTTATTCCTAATTGTAAAATTTGTTCCATCACTAATATTAATAAAATACCAGATAATACATATAATAATAAATTCATATATTTATCCATAACTGTTTCATCAATATCTTCAGGTTCATCATTATTATTATTGTTGTTTTTATTATTATTTTTCTTTTTAGTTTTCTTAAAACTATTTGGCATAAATTCACTATTTACACCTGAATTTTGTGTCTTTAACATATCTGTTTCTGTTATATCTATTATACTTTGAGTTTTACGCATTTCTTCATCGTTTAATATATATTTCTTTAAATCAAAATCATCGGGCATATTCATATCACCTCCAAAATTAGAATATTCCGATATACCTGTACTTCCAATATTAAATCCTTCAATATCTTGTTGTTCTCTTGCTTTTTCTTTACAATTTAATGTTGCTTTATGTATATCTGTCATTGGAACATCCTTTGTTGTTATTACTTTATTTCTATTATTTATATCAGAACCTTCGTATTCACTGTATTTCCCTAATGCTTTTCCCTTTTTTGCTTTTGGTTTTGGTTGTCGTAATTTACATACTGCTTCTTGTTCTAGATTTAATAAACTTAAATTAGTAGCATCATTAGATTGAGTTGTTCCATATAATTCATCTAAAGAACTATATGATAATGCCATGTTATTAAATTATATTATGATATTTATTATAATTATATTTTTGTTATTTATTATATAATTATTATATTATTATAAAAAAATCTTTATTATTATTTTTATTTTTTTTTGATTTTTATTTGATTTTATTTATATGTTTATTTTATTTTTATTTATAAATATACCCAAGATGATACATTACGATCTATTGTTTTAAGTTCTTTATTAATATATTCTGGGAAAATTGATTTACCAGTTCTAACTTCATATCTACCATATTGATATGTAATTCCTGTATAATTATGTTCTTTACAATATTTTTGAGCACCTTCTAATGTATTCTCATGAGGTAAATTATTTGGATCATAATTTTCTGGATAAAATTTTATATAATATCCTTTAAATTCTTCTGAAAATTTAGTTTTGTTTTTTAATCTTGTTAAATTCAATTGTAAAAAAGAATTATCAATAGTTTTAACTAATAAATCATACCCCATCGCTTCTAAACGTGAATAAATTTGGATAGTATCATATGTACTTATTAAATAATTCGATTCAAATGAAATAAGAAATGGTAATTCATCATTTGTTTGTATATCATTTAAAAACTTATGAATAATTATCTTATCATGTCCTTCTGTATCTATTTTCAAATGGAAAATATTCTTTAAATCATATTCTTTATATATACTATATAATGGTTTTACTTGTATCTGTTCTTTAGTAATTATATCATCATAATTTAAACCTTTTTTCTTTATCTCCAAATTTACATATTTATGATTTGAATATAAAGAGTTTGAACCTTTTATATCATGATGAAACTCATATTTCTCAATATTTTCTGGTGTTATATAGTGTATAATTTCTTCTCCCTCTTTATCGCTTATTCCTATATTTATTTTTATACATCCCTCTTTATTTATTAAATTATCATAATAATATTTAATTGGCTCTATTGATATCCCCTTTAAATTATTATTTGATACTAATTCTGTATTAAAATCACATGAACCAACTTCTAAATAATCATAAAAAGGCATTATTATTTTATTTTATTTGAATTTAATTTGAATTTAATTTGAATTTAATTTGAATTTAATTTGAATTATTAACTTTCATAAAATATATATGATATACTTTTATATAAAAAAAAAATTTTGTGAATTTTTATATGATATACGTTTATATTTTGTTGATATTATTTATCTAAAATATAAAGAAAAAAATTATGTGTTCTAGTGCGGACTACTCACTGTGCATCGAGCAGCCGCCTCGTGCGTAATCAAGACAAAGAAGGATTCGACGAAATGAACGGCTGTATGCTCTTCATGTATTCTTTTGAGTCGAAACGAGGGTCGAACCAATAGACTTTATCATAATGTAGGAGCTCTGCGCGCATGTTCTCGAGAAACTTACGCGCGTTCTTTTCGTCGAAACCTTCTTTGTCTTGATTACGCACTATATATGCATAGTAATTCCAGTGCTCCTTCAAGCGCGCTATTTGCATTGGTGTCAATGCCTCTTTGCTGTCTTGTGTAGCCATCACTTTTTGTGTGGTGTGGCTCGTGTGTGCCAAAATGGCAACGGTAAATTATACATACATAATAAAAATCATTTTTTTTGTGTGGCCTTAAATAATAGAACCAATAATTCAATTAAAGATTAAAAATTTATTTTATTATAAATTAAAAGATAATATTAAATTTTGTTTTAGCTCCAAAAGAAAATAATTATCATATTATATTTATAATAAGTTTTATCTTGATTATTTATAGTTAGCATATACATATTGTTAGGTTACATTTTATAAATTTACCAGATAATTTACTATATATAACAAAAAGGTTTTTCTATGTCATTTGTTACAAATAATCTATAATTATCTAATTTTGTAAATTCTTTTGTCTTTAAATTTACATATATCAAATCATAAAATTTATTTGCTTTATATATATTCCATAAATTGGATGAATTAATTCTATTTCTATATTATATTTTTCTTTAATTTACAATACTGTTATATTAGACATATTTATTTATATATGATATATCTTTTATTCTTATACTATGTTTCATTTTTCCTATAAACTGAATATATAAATATATTCTTTATATAAAAATAAAATGTATGAAAATGGTATGTCTGACATACTTAATTTGCAAAAGCTAATCCACCCATTCCTGACATAATACGGAGAACGTTGTAGTTTGTGGCGTAAACACGAACGTTGTGGGTATCGTTTGTGCGAAGAGTGAGTTTAAGGTCTGCTACATCAATACGTGAGAAGTTGCAAGTTCCAGATGGTTGGTGTTCTTCTGGTTTAAGTGCGAATGAATATACGTTAATACCACGGTCACCTGGTACTTTAGTGTGGTGTTGCATTGGTTGTATAAGGTTGAAGTAATCACCAGTGCGAGATGCTGTGCGGTCGTGACCATTGAGTTGGAGTTTAGCTTCTGATACTGGGTTGATTGGGTATGTTGGTGATGTACCTGCTATACGGAGTGCCATATGGTTTGTACCTTGTGCTGCATCAGATGTGGTTGGGTAGAATTGGTAATCAAATTGTCCTACTGAAAGGTTGGTTACTGCTGATGTGATATCAGCACCAGAGTATGTAGTTTCAGTAACGTTATTTGCTGGTTGTGCAACCCATACAAGTTCTTTAACTGGGTGGTTGAAATGAAGTTTTACAGTTGCTGAAGTTGCTGAGAATGATTCTTGACCTGAGTATTGAACTTGTTCAATAAGATATTCATGAGATGTTTGTGCAAAACGACGACGTTCATCAGTGTCAAGGTAAATGTAATCAACCCAGAGAGAGCAAGATGAAAGGCTTAAATCAGCATCGTTGAAGAGAACACGAGTATCTACTGATTCATCATCGGCATCAGCTGTTAATGTAAGAGTACGAGAGTTTGAACCAATTTCCCAAGTTGCTGTTGAAGTTTCGCTTGTTGTTCCTGCAGTAGTTGTACCTGTAATTTGGAATGAAAACATACCAAGGTATTTACCACCGTTGAATTCAAAATTTACTTTAACTTCATGGTATTGGAGTGCGATAAGAGGTAGTGCAAGACCTGGGTTACGGCAAAACCAGAATTCAAGTGGAACATTGATTTCTTGTGCTGCAATTGAACCTGGTGTACCATCAGTTCCCATAAATTCATTGTCTGCGAAACCAGCGTATCCGAATTGTTCATAGCGTTTGTCTGCTGAACCATCGTCTTTCTTTGCAAGTTCACCATCACCTACAAGTTTTGCGTATCCTGAGGCTTTTGATTCTGGGAGTGAAAGTTCGTTCCAGATGTTCATCCAGTCACCGTATTGTTTATCAATACGTTGTCCACCAATTTCAAGTTCTACATCCTTGATAAGTGCAAGACCAAATCTGCGTGCAAAGTGGATTGATGCGTTCTTTGCGGCTACTGCTGCTGCTGTATCTGCGAGAGTTGTAGTTACTGCTGGGATTACTACACGGAGCCACATCTTGTGAATAAGATCACCATTACGTGAAATGGTTGCGCTGAATTTCTTGCCAACATTTGCTGCACCATTGAAAGTTTGTTCAATTGCTTCCATTGCGAAGTTAGTATGACGACGGTATACTACCTTGAAGAATGTGATTTGTGGGTTACCTGTGAGATATACATCTTGAGCCCCGTATGCTACTAATTGCATAAGACCTCCTCCCATTTTTAAGAGCTTTTAAAAATATTATAAAAAAACTATATTTTTTTATTATATATTTAGAAAAAAAATATTTATTTTTTTTATATACTTTATTACACCTTTTTTATTTTTAAATGCATACTTACATCTTTAAAAAAATAGAAAATAATGTAATAACTATGAGAATAATGTTTTTCTTACATATGTAGAGATGTCGTTTTCTTCGTAAGTCATTATCAGTAATAGAAGTACTTAAATGAACCATATAATTTATAAATGCCTAATTTTTTGCTTTCAGAGCCAAGACATTTAAAATGGTTGATAAAATATTTTTATCATTAACATTTTTTTCTTTCTATTATGTAATTATATATAATATATCTTTATATAGTTTTATTTATCAATTAAATTTTATATTCGGCATTTAAAATTGGAAAAGGTGTAATATTATTTATTATAAATAATATATTTGTGAAAAATTAATTATATTTATTATATTTTTATTGTATTATTATTCAAATGACAAAATGGATCATTTGATATTTCATTATTATTTTCATTAATCCAATAACTACGACATAAAGGACAATTCTTATTTCGTGCTAACCACATTCTAATACAATCTGTATGATATGGTTTTTTACATTGACTCAAACATATTTTAACACTATTTTCATTTATATGCTCATAATCAAAATCATCATAACATATACTACAATATTCTTCTTCTTTGCAAATATTAATTAATTCATTATTAATATCATTAGTTTTATTATCATCATTATTTATTACATCTTTATCCTCTAATACCTTTTTAATACGGATATTTATACGTTCTTTTACTGATATAAAATTATCACAAATTGTTGTTAAATGTTCGTATCCTAAATTATTACATACACGGTTTATTATAAAATACAAATGCTTACATAAATTATCTTGCTTATGTTGTCGCATTTTATAATCCATACAATTACATTGGGCTTTTGTATTTGATACCTTTAGCTTATAATAACGATCCTTATCAATATTAGAATAATTATATACTGTAGAATTTTTTACTTCAAAATTCCATTCATCATTCTTACTGTCATATATACTTGACATTAAAAATATTTTCTCCGTATTACCTTTTATTTTTCTTTTGCTATTCATTATTACAAAAAATATACAATAAATATACAAAAAAATAATTTATTTATTACTATATATTCTTTTTTATATAATTATATTAATTTATATTTATATCATTTTTTTGTCTTTTTTATTTTTATTTTAATTTATTTTTAATATATATATAAAATAATTTTTATTATATGTAATTAAATATTAAATTATTTTAATTAGTTTATTTATGTATTATAAATAATTTAAAAGATGTTATCATATAATGAACCCATAAATATAACTAAAAATTTTCAAAATAAAAGAAAATTACAATATCAAAAAAAAAATATTACATTGGATGCTTTCCATAAAGAACAAATTAAATCTTTTATGAATAATGAATTTGATAAAATACAATTTCATAATAATCATAATTTTAAATTTATGAATCTTAACAAAAAATTTTTAATTAATATTAATAAAAATAAAGGACAACAAAATTTACATAAAATAAATCAACAATCCAATAATACTACAAAAAATAAAAATGATGTTATTAATAAAATTAAAAATGAAGAAATTAACTATTTTATGAACTTAAGTAAAATCTTATTTGACTATTATAATATTGATAAAAAAATAAATAATATGTATAATAAAACAAATAAAAACAATAGAAATAATCAAAATAATAAGTCTGGAAATTTTAATAATTTATCTAATAATAATATAATTAATAATAATAGTGTTGATATTTTAGATATTTTTAATCAAGCACAACAATCTAATAATTCAAATCAAATTAAAAATTTTAATAATGATAACAATTTGTTTGAAAATATAGATTATACTCAAAATAAATCAGATTTATATGAACAATATCTTTCAATATATGATAAATATTATATTAATAAAGAAATATCTTATGTTAATTATTGTCATAGTTGTAATTCAACTAATATTGTAATTAATGAAAATGCAATATCATATTGTGATAATTGTTCTTGTATTATAAATATTACCATTGATACAGATAAACCTTCATATAAAGAACCACAAAAAGAAATTTCTTATCTTAATTATAAACGCAAAAATCATTTTAATGAATGTTTAAACCAAATTCAAGGAAAAGAAATTACAGATATTCCGCAAAAAGTTTTTGATTTAATATATATTGAATTGCGTAAGTTAAAAATTATGGATTCTAATAATAATTTAATTGGTTGTACAACTATTAAATATGAAATTTTACGAGAAATTCTAAAAAAAATTAAGTTAAATAAATATTATGAACATATTGCTTATATTCATTATCGTATTACAGGTATATCATCTAGTTTAATTCCTAATGATTTAATTGAAAAACTTAAAAATATGTTTGAACTTATACAAAACCCGTTTTATAAATATTGTCCTAATACTCGTAAAAGTTTTTTATCATATTCTTATTGTATTCATAAAATGTTTCAAATATTAGGAGAAACTGAATATATTAAATATTTTCCATTATTGAAAAATAGAGAAAAATTATATTTACATGAAAAAATTTGGAAAAAAATTTGCAATGATTTAGGTTGGACTTTTATACCTTCTATGTAATGGGATAAGAATGTAATAGCTGAGTGTATATATAAATTATTTTTGATTTATTTTAATTATCTTTCTTATTTTTTTCAATTGATTTTTATAATAATCATCTTCTAAATTATTTTGGAAGTTTTTCCTGAAAATATTTTTTAAATTTAAATTTACATAAAAATTCATTACATTTCCTATACATATTATATCTTTAATATTATCTATATCTTTAATAGAAGTACTTCTATTATTTCTTGGTGTTGGTTCATCTTCCGTTTCTAAAAACATTCCAATATTTGTACCTATATGATTCCAATATGTATTACCGTATTGTGAATATGATGAACTTCTTGGAGTCCTTGTTCCATCTTGATGTAAGGAACCACCTTGCATATTAAGTAAATTATACTCAACTTTATTTAATAGATTATTTTTATTTATGCGAAAATCTTGTTTATTATTTAATTGTGAATTCATAAATTTAATTGAATAATCGTGCCAAATATTATATTTATACTGAAAATAATTTTTTTTAATATATTGATTTGATTTAAAATTATTATTTATATCATCTTCTATATGTTTATTAACTTCTTGTATATTGATAAATTGCGTTTCATTAATATTAATATATGATGGATGATAAATTTCTTCTATATTTTCATATTCATTTTGCATTTCATTATTATAATAAGTAATATTACTTATTTGGTCATTATAATCATAATCATAATCATAATCCATTTTATATTTTTATAAAAATTTTTATTAAACTTATGTATGTATATATATATTTTATATTATATAGATTATATATAGTTATATATAAATATATAACTTATATTTATATCAATTATTTTATTACTTTATTATTTTTTATTTATATTTATTAAAATTCTTCAGCTACACTTTCAAAAGCATATGACCCAGCACTCCATATAAAAGATATAAAAAAATATTTTAAAAATGGTAATAATCCAATAAATATTAAAACTAATCCTAAATATTGCATTGGTTGTAATTCTTTAAATAATTTTGTATCTTCCTTATTATATGTTGTTAATAAATAATATCCTATACCGCAAAAAAATAAAGCAAATAATGCTACAATTATCATTAATAAAATATGTCCTAACGCAAATCCAGCTGCTATTGTTGCTGTTGATTTTACTGTATTGGTAAAAGATGGTGATTTTATTTTTTTTCTTTTTAATACCATAATAATGTAAAGTTATTTTTAATTTATTTTTAAATTTATTTTTTAATTTATTTTTATTCTTATTTTAGATAATATTTTGAATTTATATAAAAATATTATTTATATAAAATATTAACTGATATTATTATATAAACTAAATTAAGATATGCTATAATATGATATATAAAAATATTATATTATCTGCTGGAGCTTTATCTTGTTTTGCACATGTCGGGATTTATAGATATTTATATGAAAAAAAATTACTTAATAATTTAGAAAATGTTATTGGAACTTCAGGTGGCTCAATCGCAGCATTAATATTTGTATTACAACCATCTTATTTAGATATTAAAAAAATGATTTATTTACTTTTAAAATATAGTAAATTAAAAGAAGAATTTAATATTAATTTAACTAATTTATATGATTTAATGTATAATTTTGGTTTAGTTAATTCTAATTTTTTATATAAAATTACAAATATTATATTTAAATATCATAAAATTAATCCTAATATTACATTTGCTGAATTATATAATAAATATCCTATTAATTTAATGATTACGGGTTCTAATTTAACAAAACAAAAACCTGAAATATTTTCTTATAAATATACTCCACATATGACAATTAAAAAAGCTTTATCAATTTCTTGTTCTATACCAGTTTTATGTAAGCCTGTTATATATAATAATAATCTTTATAATGATGGTGGTATATTTAATTATTTTCCATATAATGTAATAATTAATGAAGATAGTATTAAAAAAAATCCTAATATTGTTAATGAAACTTTAGCTATCTCTATTATTTTACATGACTTTAAAATTAATAGTATTAAACAATATATTTTATATCTTCTATTTTTAGTTTCTAATAACAATATATACAATAATCAACATTATAAAAAATATGATAATATCATATATTATTATGAAAAATTAAATTTATTTGATTATCTCAATTTTGATATTAGTTTGTATTATAAATTTATTGATATTATAGATAAATCTTATCAATACACTATTGATAAATATGAACAGTATTAAAATTATTAAAATTATTAAAATTATTAAAATTATTAGCTGTTATTATTATAATAATATAATATTTTTGTATTGTCTATAAAAAATGATTTCTTATTTAAAATTTTAATATACTCTTAACATATAAAAGTACTAAATTATTATTAAATTTATTTATATTATTTCTTTAAATGTCTTTAAATATGATGAAATTTAATATAATTGCTTGTACTGATTCTAACTTAGTTATTGGTAAAAATGGCGATTTACTATATAAAATTTCAGATGATTTAAAGTATTTCAAGAAAATGACTTTAGGGCATATTCTTATTATGGGACATAATACATTTAAATCTCTACCTAAACCAGTTCGTCCATTACCAAATAGACTTAATCTTGTTATTTCACATAATACAGATGTTTATAATGAAGATATTACTTGTAATGGTGAGGAATGTTATGGATATATTATTAATTCACAAAAATATATTTTGAATTATTTAGAAAAAATTTATGATAATATTACTTATTATAATAAAAAAATATTTATTATTGGTGGTGGACGTGTATATAATGATTTTATGAATTATGTATCAAATCATTATTATATTGATAAAATATATTTAACACAAGTTTTAAGTAAAGCAAAAAGTTCAGCAAAAGAATTAGCAAATAATGAAAATAATTTTGTATATTTTCCTAAAATTCCAGCTGATACTTTTACACTTACACAAAATTCAGAAATTATGTTTGATACAACTGAAAATGTCAAATATGTATTCTTAATATATACAAATCATACAAAAAATGAGAATATTAAAAGAAATGTTAATGAGTTACAATATTTAAATACACTTCGCTATATTTTAAATGAAGGATGTCTTCGTGCAAATAGAACTGGTATTGACACCATTTCTGTATTTGGAGGTCAAACACAATTTGATATTTCGGAATCTATTCCAATTATCACTACCAAATTTGTTCCAACAAAAGGTTGTATTGAAGAATTACTATGGTTTTTACGCGGTGATACAGATGCTAAAAATTTACAAAAAATTGGTGTAAAGATTTGGGATGGTAATTCATCACGAGAATTTTTAGATAAAGTAGGACTTTCTCATTATGAAGAAGGAGATGTTGGACCAATGTATAGCCATCAATGGAGACACGCAGGTGCTGAATATTATGGTTGTTCTAATCCAATTCCAGAAAATGAATATCAAGGTATTGACCAAATTGAAGAAACTTTACGATTACTTAAAGAAGATCCATTTAATAGACGTATTCTTATTAATGCTTGGAATGTAAACGATTTAGATAAAATGTGCATTACACCTTGTCATAATATGGTTCAATTTTACGTTGAACTTGATAAATATGGAAATAAACATTTATCATGTCATATGTATCAACGGAGTTGTGATATGTTTCTTGGAGAACCTTGGAATATTATGTCATATGCTATTCTTACATATATATTTGCAAAAAAAACTGGAATGAAACCTAAAAAATTAATCATCAGTTTTGGCGATTGTCATATTTATACTAATCATTTAGAACAAGTACAAGAACAATTAACACGAGTACCTCTTACTATGCCAAAATTATTAGTTAATGATTCAGTTAAAGATAAAGATTGGGAAGATATTAAATTTGAGGATTTCAAGGTAATTGGATACTTTTCTCATTCTGTTATTAAAGGTGAAATGGCAGTTTAAATAAAATAATTTTAATTTATAAATATTAAAAACTTAAAAAAAAACTTAAAAAAACTTAAAAAAACTTAAAAAAACTTAAAAAAACTTAAATATTTTTTTGGTTAATTTTATAAACAAAAATCATATCAATTCATCTATATATATACATTTATGCCCTCTTATTATTGATTCTATTATTATACAAAGCCGCCTTATTATATAAAGTATTCTCACATATACGATACGCAACTTCTGTAGTATGAGTTTGAAAACCATTACTATCACGCTTTATCGTTAAATGCTTTGAATATGGATTCTTTGCTATTTGACTATTATAAGGCATATTACCTACAAATACAGGCATAATTCTATTACTAATATTATATCAAATATGTATTAAGAATTTATTATATATATAGATATATATCTATTTTATTAAAAATAGCATTTTTTTATTTTATATATATAATATATTTTTTATACATTATTTTTATACTTTTTATTTTATCTACTAATAATAAATAATGAATATAATATAAAAAATAATATTTATAATTATGATTCTAACAATTTTCTATACTTTTATCCTTTTAGGTTTAGTATTATTAATAGTTACTCTTTATGTTCTTAAAAAATATAAATTATATACTCCTATTTCTGTAAAACAAAATAATGAACCAACGGAAAAATCTAAAAATGAACCAATTAAAGAACATAATAATGAAAAGAAAAATAAGAATAGAAGTAATAATAATGTAAGTAATAATAATGTATCATTACCTTCAATTAATAAACCTAATAATATATTATCTAATAATTATCCAACCATACAAGAAAATAATAATACCCATAAATTATCAAATAATATAAATAAAAATGTGAAAGGAAGTGATGATTTACAATATCAATGTCAAGCATTTATGAAAGAAAAAGATAAACCTAAATATAAAAATGCTGACCCTAATAGAAAACTATATAAAGGATATGAATGGCAAGGACGTCCAATTGAAGATTTAGGTAATTGTAATAAAAAATGTCATACTTGTTCTGTTATTTCATCAAGTCTTCAACCAAGTTTATGGGGTACAACATTAGAAGAAGCTGAACGCACTGACGTTGGTTCAATTTTACCTAAATTTATCTATAAAGAATTAGATTATGAACAAGAATAAAAAAATGATATATAAATTAATATTAATCATTTTTTTTATACTTTTTATATTTATATATAATAATTATATAAACAAGTTAAATAATATATTATTTTAAATATTTAAATATTATAATATTTATTATGGATGTTATAAAAATACCAGTTGCTATTGTATTTCTTATTACAGTAATATATTTAATTTATACTTTCAATGCTAATGCAAATTACTCTAGAAATACTATTCTTGAAAAATTCTCAATAGAACATTTTGATAATAACAAATCTAAATCTAATAAAAATACTTTTGATAAATTATCAAAAGAAGATTCAAAATTATATGAAGAAATTATACATATATATTTTGAAGTACTTGATAGATTTCCTATTCCTCTTGAGTTAATGACTTTCTTTGATAAAATTAAAAGTGGAGTTCTTGATTTAGATGAATTGAAAGACCAATTAACTGATGAAATTAGAGAAATACAAAGGTTAAATATTACAACTAATAAAATCAGTATTGATGAAAGAAAAGAAAAGAAAAAAGGAGAGAAGAAAAAAGGGAAAAAATTTTTTAATTCTAATAATGAATATAATAAAAATGTTAATAAAATTATGAATGAAGTTAAAGAAGAAAATAAAAATAAAGAAAAGAAAAATGTAAATAAAGAAAAAGATAAAAAAACACAAAATGGTTACGATTTAGATATTGATGAAGACCGTATAATTAAAATAAAAAAATCAGGTGATTATACTACACAATTTAATGATAATGAAGAATTTATAAAAACATATATGCAAGAAGTTGGCAAAGATGATAAAAAAAATAAAACTTTAATTTTATCTAACCCTAAAATATATAATACATATAATACTTATCAAACTCCATCAACATTAGAAAAAACTACATTACTTGAAAACCCATATGAAAGTGAAGTTGTAACAGGAGATGATGGATTAATAAAAGATAAATGTGCTAGTATTTTAAATAATTCTACAGCACTTTCTAAATTACAAGAAGAACGAAATAAAAATGAATTAGATTTTAAATGTGCTATATCAACAGATGTTTTAGAAAAAGATAAGAAAATGGTTTTAAGAGAAGACCAAAAATGGACTATTCCTCAAGATAATAGATTAGCTTGTAATATTAAAGATGGAGATAAATGTGATGTTGTAAGATTACCAACAGATACAACATTAGTAGGAACATTTCTCAAATAAGTATATTCTTAAATTCTTAAATTCTTAAATTCTTAAATTCTATTATTTTTATATATAAATATATCATTTGATATTATATATAATTATTTTTTATAATTAATTACACCTTTGTGAAATTTAAATGCCGAGTTATAAATTTTTTTTATTAATTAATCTTTATATATTTTTAAAGTTTTATTCTATTTGATTTTTTCTTTACTATATTTTTAATTAATATTTAATTGATATTTAATTTGTTTTTTAATTTAATAAATTATAATAATCTAAAGCTTTTTTAGATGCTTCTTGTTCTGCTATTTTTTTTGTTTCACCTTTACCAATACCAATAATAGTTCCTTCCTTTGTTTTAACATATATACAATATTCTTTTAAAGATTGCATTTCTGAATCACTATTTCCATTATTATTATTGTCTATAATATCAGATGATGGATTCGTAAATGTTAATGTTGGAGATGTAAAATTGTTTTGTTTTTCTTCTATATTTAAATATAATTGGTCTGTTTGTTCATTTAGTTTCTTTTTTTGATTTAATAAAGAATTAGGATCTATAAAATCAGGTTTATAATGTAAATTTTGCTGACAATATTTGATTAATATATCTTTATAATTTTGATTTTGTTTTACCAATTCAGTAAAATCTACATAATTTTCAAATATATTTATTATCCATTCTTGTGCGGCTTCATAACCCATATCTTTACGTATTGCACCTATAAATGCTTCAAATACATCTTCTGCATAATCTTTATAATTACGTGAATCATTACGTTCAAGTTGTTTTGATATTATTAAGTATTTACTCAATCCTAATTCAATTGATAATTTTGATAACATTTTACCATTGACTAATTTAGTACGCATTTGAGTTAAAAATCCTTCATTTTCATTTGGATATCGCTCAAATAAATAATATGCAGTTGATGTATTTAATACACTGTCTCCTAAATATTCTAAACGTTCATAACTTTCTTCTTGTAATGGTAAACAATCACTTGGACAATTTATATTTCCATTTATAATATTTTCATTTTTACGTGTACAATATGATTTATGTACAAATGCTAAACGAAATAAATTTACATTATTAATAGGTTGATTAATATTTCCTTCATTTAAAAATTGAATAATTTCTTCTTCACTTATAATTTTATTTTGATTATTATATGGTAACTCTTCTTCTATTAATTTATCTTTATTATCCATTGATTAATAAATAGAAAAATAAATAGAAAAATAAATAGAAAAATAAATTATTATATTATATTATATTATATTATATTATATTATATTATATTATATTATATTATATATCTTTATATAATGTCATTTTTTTTTGTTATAAATTATAAGTATTAAATTATAAATTTAAATAATTTATTATTGTTTCACCAATCTTTTTCCCAATTTTACGTTTATCACTCAATTGTAACTCGCTAATTTCTTTAATTTTATCTTTCATATTATCTATTTTGTCTAATTCATATATCATATTTTTTAAATTTTTATATTTATTTTGAATTATTAATGCACAATTCATTGATATACTTGGAATTTGACATAATTGCAATGCCATTATATTTTCAGATGTTATATATTCTTTCTTCTTTTTAATTTTTATACTTGATAAATAATTATTACATTCCATAATATTAATTTCATTAATATTATCATTTTTATCAATATTTTTTTGCATATTATTAAAAAATTGTATATACTTTATTGGTTCTTTTTTTATACGTTTATATAACTCAATAATATATTGACTTGTATCATTTATACATTGAGTTGTTATTATATTTATATTATCTCTTATATTTGTATTTATAATTGAACCATTTATTTTAGGTTCATTATTTTGATAATTTTTAAAATTTTCTATTATATACATTAATTTTACATTTAATTCACTATTTTCATTTCTATAATCCATTAATCGAGATTTTTGTTCTCTATAACGACCGTCTTTTATTGATGCATCTAAATCAGTCAATGTTTTACGTTCTATTATAATATATGGTATATTATTGTATAAGATTTGTATATCACCTATTTCTAAATTTTTTTCTTCTAATTCAATATTGTTTGTTTTTAATAATCTTATTAGATTATGTTCTCGTATATCAATATATAATTTTATAGACATTTTCTTTTTAAGTTATAAAAAAATGTTAATATATATTATATATATAATTTATTACTTTATATACCTATTTCTTTTTGTCAGATTTCTTTTTGTCAGATTTCTTTTTGTCAGATTTCTTTTTGTCAGATTTCTTTTTTTCAGATTTCTTTTTGTCAGATTTCTTTTTTTCAGATTTCTTTTTGTCAGATTTCTTTTTGTCAGATTTCTTTTTTCCACCACCTGTTTGTGAAGATAAAGTATTAATACATTTTGATAGTTCTTCAAATGCAGTATTTATATTATCTAAATTCTTATCATTATCATCTTTTAGTTGTTTGATTGCTACATATAATTTTTCCCCGAGTATGTTAAAATTTCTTACTCCGTTTGACAAATTATTAAGCTTATTAGTTTTTTTGGATTTATTAAAAATACGTCCCAACATTTTATATATTTATATATCTCTATATTTTTATTATTATAAAATAAAAAAATTATAAATTATATAAAAAATATTATATAAGAATATATTATTTTATTATACACTATGAATTATATATCTTATATTTTTGCTCTTATATATATAGCAATCGACATTATTTATATAATACGTTCTAATTCATATTATGATAAAGTTGTTAAGAAAATTCAAGGACGTTCTATGAATAATATGAATAAAAAAGGTGTTTATATTAGTGCATTAATTGCTTATTTAATTCTTGCATTTGGTTGGCTATACTTTATAGCATCACGTATTGAAATTGGTATTACATATTGGGACTTAATTGTGTTATGTGCTGTTTATTCATTATGTATATATGGTGTATTTAATAGTACTTTATTTATTATGTTTAAAGATTGGGATATTAATGTTGCATTACGTGATACATTTTACGGAATTTCATCAATTACATTATTTAGTATATTTTATAAATTTATATTTGATAAAATTAAGTAAAATAAAATAAAATAAAAAAATATTAATTATTAATTATTAATTATATTCATAATTATTCATTACATTTATTTGCTAAAATTTTAATTGTATCTTCAAAATCATTTTGAAACATTATTGCTTGAACATATGCATGACTTAACTTATAATCTTTTAATTTATCATAATATTTATGATTTTTAATTGTTTCATAATTTAAATCATATTTAAACATTAACATTTCTGTAATGATTTTTGTTGATGTTTTCTTAAATTCATACTTAAAATCAAATCGTCCTGGACGGATTAATGCTTCATCAATTAGTTCAGGATGATTTGACGTCATAATAATCATAATGTCATTTAATTCAACAATTCCATCTAAAATATTTAAGAATGTTGTTAAATTAGGTTTATCACATAAATCATCATAATTATCTGATTTCTTTGTTTCATCATTATTTTCATCTTCTTTTAATTTACGACTATAAATCATACTTGATTTTGTAGCATCGCAATCTTCAAGAATAAAACATAATTCATCACGTTTATATGTTGTTCCATTAAAAGTCGTATTACGAAAAATCATTTCTAATTCTTTTGCTGTACGAATTTTATCTAAATTAATCATGATACCATGACGATTTGTATATTTTAAAATTCCTTTGATTGATGACGATTTGCCACAACCAGGTGAACCATAAAATAACATACCACCTTTAAATGTAATACCACTTTTTATATATTTAGATTTAATAGTTTCTTTATATTCAATTTGTGTTTTTGTATATTTTTCACTATATTCTAAATTGATAAATGGTTTGATATAATTAATTAATTGTTGTTTATCTTCAATGAAAATATTTGATGTTAAATCTTTATTATGATTACATTCAAATTTCTCATATTTAGCTTTTAAATCACCTTCATCGTTAAAACACGAAATATAATTATAAATATATTGTGTTTTATCTTTTATTTGATTTTCTAAAAATTCATCATATTCTTTAATACATTTATTTACAAAATTTTTAATAATAATCATATTATTAAATTTTTTATTATAAGTCATTGTTAAATGTATCATATAATAATCTATCTTTTTATCTTCATCATTTTCAGAATTTAATTCAAAATAAATATTATGTTCTATATCAATTAATGTTTTATTTGAAAATAATGGTAAATAAATGAATGAATCTTTACGTTTAGATTTATCCATATTATGAATTCCACGCATTGTATCAATATTTTCATCTAAACATTCCCATAAACGATTAAATTTTAAATCATCAAGGTTTGTTTGAATATAATGAATAATTGCACGAAAATCTTTACTAAATTTTAATTTATATGACGGTTTTTCACATCGCATATCAAAATGTACAATTGGTACAATTGGGGTTTCCAATGTATAACACACTTCTCGTACTATATTTAAATATTTAAAAATACGATATGAATACCTATCATATGCCTTTGAAAATTTATCAAAGAAAATAATCATTGGAATAATTAAGGCTAATGTTTCTTTTGGTAAAATGTTTTGAAGTATCATTAATTCTCCAATACTTTGGAAACTATCAAGACCATTCATCATCATTATTGAAGTATTTGTGCCTTAATACACCGGTATATAATTAAATAATATAATATGGCATTTTTTATATAAATAATTATTAAGTTTTTATTAAGTTATAAAAAAATGATTTAAATATATATTTATATTATTTATATAATCTTGATTTTATTTATTTCATTTTACACATTTATATCTTATATTATGAATAATTTAAAATATATTGATTTATGTGCTGGAACAGGTTGCTTCAGTTATGTATTACAAAATTATGGTGCTGAATGTGTTTTAGCAAATGATTATGATAAAAATTCTAAAAAAATTTATGAAACTAACTTTCCTAATCATAATTTTATATATGATGATTTAAATAATATTAATAATGATGATATTCCAGAATTTGATATTGTATGTGTGGGATTTTCTTGTCAGCCGTTTTCAATCGCAGGTAATCGTCGCGGATTTGAAGATGAACGAAGTTCTGTACTTATAAAAACATTAGATATTATTAAAGATAAAAATCCTAAAATTGCTATATTTGAAAATGTTAAAAACTTTTTAACTCATGATAATGGTAATTCATTAAAATTTTTATTAGATAAATTAAAAGATATGAATTATTATGTTAAATATAAACTTTTAGATACTTCTAAACTTACAGAAATACCACAACATAGAGAAAGGGTATATTTTATTGCATTTAAAGAAAAAGTAAAATTTGATAAATTTAATTTTGATTTTGAAATTAAAGAAAAAAAAAATATTAATGAATTTTTAGAAAATAATATTCAAGATAAATATTATTATACTGAAAATTCTAATATTTATAATAAATTACTAGATACAAATATGGATAATATTAATACAAATAAAGTATATCAATATAGAAGAACATTTGTTCGTGAAAATAAAAATAATTGTGTTCCTACTTTAACTGCAAATATGGGAACAGGAGGACATAATGTACCAATTATAAAAAATAATAATGGTATTAGAAAACTTACACCACGTGAATGTTTTAATTTTCAAGGATTTCCACAAAATTATATATTACCATCAAATATGTCCGATGGAGTATTATATAAACTTGCAGGAAATGCGGTAACTATGAAAATTGTTGAATTAATTATTCATCAGTTAAATCAAATTTATCAAAATAATCAATAGTTCCAGACCAATATAATTCAATATATTTACCTAA
>Ga0181590_10001408_pt1 | contig 20354 bp, 25 predicted proteins | sample 071ome_34_FD_132446 | JGI IMG/M metagenome (GOLD analysis project Ga0181590, IMG submission 132446) | Coastal salt marsh microbial communities from the Groves Creek Marsh, Skidaway Island, Georgia - 071411BT metaG (megahit assembly) | ecosystem: Environmental > Aquatic > Marine > Intertidal...
ATTAAGTTCTGTATCTTCTTCCATAAAAAGATACACGTTATCAATCAGATCATTTCCAAGATTTTGATGAAGACAATAAAGATATTCACCATTCCTCATATGATTGAGAGAGTTAAAGTATTCTATTACTAAATTCATTGTTCTACAATCCACTCCATTAGATTCACTTTTGGATCCCAACCAAAAGTTGTTTTCAGTCTTGTGTTGTCTGCAAGAGTAGTTCTTGCTTCTCCAATTCTAGGAGGAATATTTGTTTGATTATCAGAGATAGCATCAGCAATCTCATTGATAGAATAGTTTACTGCATTCCCAACATTATACATTTTACCATAACAATCATCATCAACTTCTACAAGAGCAGCTAAGACATTTGCCTGAACAACATCAGATACGTGAGTAAAGTCTCTACGTTGTTCTCCATCGCCCACAATAGTCAGTGGTTCATTGTCTCCCCTCTGACGGAAGAAGATACCGATTACAGGAGCATACTGCCCACTGATAGGTGACCGATCACCATAAACATTGAAGTATCTAAAAATGACTGTCTTAAGACCGAAAAGATCTGTGTACATTGAACACAACTTTTCACCAGAAACTTTTGAAACAGAATATGGATTCAAGCAATCATCTCTTTGAGTCTCATCATTTGGAGGTTCATTGAAACCATACCCAGAAGATGTGGAAGAATACATTACCTTCTTCACATTTGCCTCACGAGCACATTGAAGAACCGTAACGGTGCCGACACAGTTGATACTAACTGCTTCAATGGGATTTAGAATAGCAGGTTGAATTCTTGCCTCAGCAGCAGTATGGAACACATAATCTACACCTTCATAAAGAGGTCTGGTGTTTTCATAATCACGTATATCATACTTGTAGTTCTTAGCAGAATCATTCCAATAAAATTTTTCATTGGACTCCGCACTCTCATTATCAATTACAATCACTTCGTGCCCAAGTTCAAGCAAATGATCTACAATGTGAGATCCAATAAATCCCGCACCACCAGTAACCAAACTCCTAGTCATTTATTTTCTCCAAGATAGAATCGTAAATTTTATTTTTTAGTTTTGTAGTAGAGTATCCGTGTTCTCTGCTCAACCAAACAATATCTATATCAATATCTTTTCCAGTGTAAGATCCGTCGGCATAATCATCTCCTAGGAATCTAATATCATAATCACCAGACTTCAAATACCAATGAAAAGTTTCTTCTGCCTGATAGACCACAATATCGTCAACATACTTTATTGCCCTCAGAATCTCCTTCCTTTCTTCCACACTATGAACTGGTTTCAGTTTGTGCGGTCTAGCAAGTGATGGATCTTCGTGGAGAGCAACTGTTAAGTGATTACAATGTAATTTAGCCTCCTTAAAAAGACGGATATATCCAGGATGAATCAAATCAAAAGCACCTGCAATAATACCATTTGATCTCATACGACTCCGTGCAGAAAGATTTGATGCACACATTCTACCACACCATAGTCCTCACTACTGATGTAATAGTTCCACAGTGCATTAGTTGCCCTAGTGCGAATAGTATTTTCTGGGTAGAATCCCGTCAATACTCCATAGTCAACTTTATTCAGTTCACACCACTCTAAGCAATTTAGAATATTCTTAGACTCTCCACCAGAACTCATCAGAGCAACAAGAGTTTCATCCTCAACATAATATTCCAAAAACTTTTGATATGCATTCTCATACCCAAAGTCATTTGTGAGCATAGTAAGCATTGAAGGGTCAGATAGAATTGAAACCTTCTTGCCTCTGAACTTCATATAATCTTGGGAGATGTGAGATGCAACTGAACTACTACCACCATTTCCCAAGATTATGATTCTGCTATGAGTATCAAATGCTTCTTGAAACTTCTCAAACTCATTGCCCATGTGGGCAGATTCAAGAGTTTCAATATACTCTCTAAATGGATTCACCCAACACTCCTTCAGATACCGGATTTATTTTAACTCTATTGTAAGGTATTGTCAACTGTCTAGGATGAGAAAAGGTTAAAAAGAATCCTCCATTACCAGCACCGCACAATTTATGTGCAATGACTGTAGGATTTTTTTCTAGATGACTATCAATTTCTTTTATTTTTTCATTTTCAGTGATAGAAGATGTAGTTGATTTTTTCTGCTGCCATCCATCATTAATCAATTGTAAAAATTGAGTGTAATTATTTTCAGATAATGCATCATGAGATTTGTCAACGGTTTCCAACAAAGGATATACTTTATCTAAATTGTCTGTCACATTCTTCAAAATTTGTTTTGAATTTCTAGTAACCCCAGTGAACACCAAGTTCATTTCATATCTCTTGAAAATGTCCAGAGGAAGATACTCATACTTTATACTATTTTTATTGAAGAATTCAATTCTTTTAAATCCACCAATACCACATCCATAAGGATCTTGATATCCACAATAAGGATTAAATTTTAGTTCTAACTCATATGCCAACTTGCATATATCGGACTGTGTATATTCTTCGTCAAGAAAAATACAACAAGCTTTTATGAGACTAACAATATAAGATGAAGAGGATGCCAATCCACTTCCCTGAGAATAAGCATCACTAGTTAATGTGACTTGCACTGGTGGCATACAGAAATGTTCCAGGACAACTCTTACAACATCATTCTCTATCTCTTGTACCGTAGAAACTTCTTCTCTTCTAGAATAGTTAATAATGTATCTGTGCTTGTCCTTATTAAATCCAAACTTATCCTGACTGATAGTTACATAAGTTTTTAAGTCTGACGTAAAACTAATTACGCTCCCATACCCATACTTATCAATAAAATATGGATTGTCAGTAGAACCACCAAAGAGAGATACTCTCAGAGGACATGATGCAATAATCATTTATACTTCTTCAGATACTTTTGCTTAGAGTAATAAGTCTTTAGTTCATCCTTATTCATTTTCTGCAGGGATTCCCACAGTTCAAAATTCTCACTCATATAAGGATTCCCCTGAACCGATGTCGGCCATGAGTTCCGTCCTCTACTGTGCTCTAAATGATAAATGAAATTATCTATTCTGGCAACCCTATATCCAAGAGTTGTAAATCTGAAATATCTTTCCTTGTCCTCTGGTGATGAACCTCTAAAGTTTTCATTCTCCATTCCACCCTCAAAATATACATCCCTGTCGAAGAACTGAACCCAACCAAAATCAGAAGACCAGATATTCGATTTGTTTTCTAGAATAGAAAAGTCGCAATCAGAATTCAAAAACTCAGATACCAATTCATCATTAGCAAAGACTTGCTTTTGCCAATTACCATTACCATAAGGATACACAACGTCTGCTTCACCATCCATAATCATCCGATAGGATTCCAGATATGATTCGATAGGAAGAAGAATGTCACAATCACAATTGACAACCACCTTTGTAGTTGTCATGGCAAGCATTTCATTTAGGATGTGCATCCTGTAGAACACAGGATCATCAGACTTCTCAAACACATGTTTTAGAGAACTCAAGTCATCATAGAACTCATTCAACTGTGGAAGAATGTCCCCCTTGAAAACAGATGTTGTATCAACTTCCTTGATGATGATATTAGTATCAAAATTTTCAAGTAAGAATACAATGCTAGTGAGAACATTACGCATCCTGTCCTCACTTTCAATTCTGACAGGAATGATAAAAGTGGCTTCTTTTAAATCGTGTTTCATTTAGTGCTCAAAATAAAAAATCCATTTCCATATGGATAAGTTTCAGTCCATTTTTCTTTAACAGAACCTAAAGAATATGAGAACTTATCCAACTTAAATCCTTGGGATTTAAATAAATTAATCCACCACTCCTCATCTTTTTTGGTGACATGGGTTATATCTACTTCATATTCTCTAATTCTAAACCTATTGTCGTCACCTAGAGGTATCACAAAGAAAAACTTATTAGATTTTGCTTTAATCTTTCCTAAGACTTCGGGCAAGTCTTTTTCTTCAACATGTTCCAATACATCCTTACAAATCAACAAATCATAAAACTTGTCATTCGGAAGTGAAATATACTCTCTAACACTCTCAGGACAATTCTTAATGGCATACTCACTGATGTCCTCACCGTATGCATCACATCCAATAATTCGTAGAGCCTTTACCAAAAAACCTTTGGCACACCCATAATCAACACATGTCTTAAATTCAAAGTTTTCTTGAATATCAAGTGCTTCTGGAATAGAACGAGTGGGCATCCACTTATAGTTCTCATATCCAGATATGTGTTTTCTTATTCCATCTTCATAATACTCTTTCGTAAAAAGATGTTTGTCAGGCGAAGTCATTATGTTCGGTATCAGTGAGGATGTCATCAATCAATTCGTTTTGGATAGCGTATTTACAATAGTGACAAGCATGATGTCTACGGGTTGGACCTTGAGCATAGAACTCTTCTATACCGTCGATATCGCAAACAGCAAACTGAGATTCTGGAACGTAGTTATAGTTGTTCTCAATCGACAACTCAGCAGAAGGGCAGGCGTAGATATAACCATCAGTGAACAAGAATGGTTTTACCATATGCATATAGCAATGATCGTTTCTACGTTCACCTTTGAAGTTAAAGTCTGACAGGAATGCATACTTTAATTTTCTTCCACGATCTTTTTCGTACTCTTTAATGATACCACGAATGGTTTCAATGTCTTTTTCAGTTTCCTTTACGTCCTTAATTGCATTAAAAGCAATACGGCAAGGAATACCCTTCTCCTCTATCCAGTCTAGCATACGAATGAAGTTTTCGGTAGTCTGAAATTTCTTAGACAACACACGCTTGTTCTTTACATCACTCCATTCACCAGTAATGTTTGGGTTCTTAGAAGTTTCCAGATTCTCATCCCAGACATAGGCAGCAGTAGGCTTACAATTAGTTCCCTCAAATACACTCAAGTCATACTCATAACCCTCGTAGAAACCGTACATGCCCAGGCGAACCCAATCAAACAATTCTACAATATCTTTCTTGATGGGACGATCTGCACCGAAGCGAGCACCATTGGTACAAATGCCCAGACTGAATCCCAAGTCTTTAGCATACTGAACGATCTCTTTGAAGTCTGGATGAATACTAGGTTCTCCACCACCAGTGAATTCAATACCAGTCACACCAATTGCCTTGAAACTTTCCAATGCCTGGAATACCTTTTCCGTAGGCAACTTCTCAGAGATGTCTCTATTGGCAAAACAACAGAAGGAACAAGTTAGATTGCAAGCATTCGTCAGTGAGATATGTGCCATCACTGGAGAGGGTGGTTTGCCCTCCTGCAAGTCTTGCAACTTATCCAAATGCTTTACAAGTTTGGAAAGGTTACTGCTGAAACTTCTTCCCTGAACCTTATCATCTTTTTTTACGAATGATCCCGAATCATCAAAGATGTTTGTTCCTTTATATGGTACGTTAGTCATGTGTTTAGTTGATGTTTATAGTTTAAAGAATCCACGCTCGAATTCTTCTGTTATGTTGTTCGGTCTAGGAATGATTACTTTCGATTTACATCCACCTAACCACCATGCAACTTCATCAAAAGAACTAATGTAAGTTCCTATCCATTTAGAACACTTAGATAGTATAAGCATTTCTACAAATGCATCTGTGGTTGATTGAATATCAGTATTCAATCCCGATTCTGACGTATTTCCAGTATTATATAGTGTCCTATCATAAGTGATAATTCTATCAGAATATTTCTCTACAAAATATTTTTGAATGTCTCCATTATCACAACAGAAGAATATCTTTTTATCCTTATCTAACTTATCTATTTCATTTTCAAACAATTCATTACTATGCCATTCTCTGCGAGCACAATACCAGGATCTGATATGAACACCAACTACATTATCTCCCCACTCGGCAACAAACTCATCAACATATTCTACAATTTCTGGATTTATTTTTAAATTCTTAAAATATGGAAGATAGGTTTCTCTGAAATAGTTTGGAATCTTATCATATAAACAATCAATAACTTTATAATCTTCTAAGTATTCAACATCCTCTTCGTAAACTGTAAGTCTCCACCTTTCATTATCAATATAGTTTTGAGCATCAATGATTGGATATTTTTCCATATCATCGTTTGTGGCAATATCAATTCCACCAAACAAATAATCGTCACAATAACTATTTGTTTTTACAGCATCATATTTCCGCATCAAGGAAACATAATTTTTTATTCTGTTCGCTAATCCAGGTGATGCTACACTAATAATTGCAGACATTACGACTTCCTCACAACGAACATCATGTCATCTGGAGGACTCCATCCTTTACGGGCATGAACCTCACTATCTCTAAAGTCTAAGCACTCAACTTCATATTCATAATCATCATCCTCAACAATTCTCTGTGCCGTTTCTATAAAAGTTTCAAAGTGTTCTGGTTTTGCAACATCCTCAACGATCAGGACACCACCAGGATTTAATTTTGGAAGATATAATTCTATAAACTTAACCTGATCGTCAAAGTGATGAGAACCGTCATCAATAATGATATCAAAGTCTGACAGAGTTTCAGAAAACTTTGCATCATATGCATCTCCGAACATATAATCAACTCCCTCAATGTCTTTACATTCTGGGTGTAGATATTCGTCTGTGCAGTCTACGCCTAAAAGTTGCTTTGCTTTCTTAAAGTATTCTTTCCACATTAAAAAGCAACCTCCAGACATGATTCCAATCTCTAGGAAGTTGATTTCTTTATTCTGATACTTTGAAAACTCTGACTCATAAAAATTTTGAATGTAGGAATGTGGTTCAGCTTTATCTGTAAAGATTGATTCCACCATTCCTCCACCAGGAGCAGTCTGCCATGAACCGAATAAGTCCATGTCTTTCATTATTTCAATCAGTTTCATGTTCACTCCTTAATTTTAATCCAATCAGATGGATAAAGATCGTCTGTATTAATTTCTGCTAGTGCAGGACCGTACCATGGCTCTGGTGCGATTACTTTCTTATTCTCCCCAGTTCCTAACCAAGCTCCCCACCATGCAAACGTACTATTTGGAATGATGAAGTCTTGGCACATGGACATTAAGCATAAGTCAAAATGTCCTTTATTTGTATTTTCTGGTACTGTATCGGCAAAGATAAAGTTACTTCCTTCAAATGCAGTTTTACAGAGTTCGATATCATTCGAACATACTATGTATGTCCTATCTTTACCCATCATTTCAATACCCTTTTCAAAGTATGAAATGGGGAGATTTCTATGAGATTTTTCACAACCATCATAGTCGAAGTCTGCTTTGAAGTGACGCACAACTAGTGCTACTGGTTTTTGTTCTAAGTACTTGCCATACATGTTCCGAACTTTTTCAATAAGTTCTTTCTTAAATCTAAAGTCCAGTCGGATAAGTTTCTCAGCATTCTTGAAATACTTTTCTGTCTGAAAGTATCCATTCAAAGATACGTGATTGGGGCACTCTTTGAACAACTCCTCACAGAACTCATGAGAGTCATGGAGTTCTACCTCATCACCATCAATCAATCCGTACCTATCACCGCAGTGAAGCATCTCAAAGCAGTGTTGTAGTTCATGATGCTCAGAAATATTTGTGTGTCCATTATGATAATAGAATCTATCCACCTTTGAGTGATCTGGGATTCTAAAATCAAACCCACATTGTTTAGCAATACCCACCAGGGCGGCATACTGGAACATCTGATTTCCCAGTCTTCCCTTTGCACCCAGATTATTCATTCCAATTGTCATGATTCCATCCCCATGTTTTGTTCTTTGAGTCTTTCATCTACAATATCACCCACATCGGATGAGTAAAATTCATGCCAACCATGAGAATCTCCAGTGAAGTAATAATGATTTGCATCATATATATCTTTCATCTTCACCTTTTCCCAATACTCTCTTGATTGTATCTTGTAATGGTTTAGAAGAAGTTTTGGATTCTCTTCATCTGTCTTATATCCCAGATTTATTGTAGGACCGTCAGTGAAAATGTCATGGACATTGAAGTGTTTGATATTGAAATCAGAATTTGCTATTCCTTTTGCAGCATTGAATGTCTCCCACTGTGGTTCAAATTTTCCTCTGGGATTCATACAATCATTTCTAGTGAAGAATACCCTAACGTTGTACTCAGCTCTTTTAGTAAAGTTTTTAACAATACCATCCTTTGGATGCTCAATAAAATCACTAGAGTTAAACCATACCCAATTAGTGAGGATGGTTCCATAGTCCTCATATTGAACTAACAATTCCTTTAAGTCAACATAATCTGGACTATAAAGATATTCGTCAGAATCAAGGTGAGCAATCCATTTAGATTCTTTAGTGAGAGGAAGTCCATACTTGTTTGTAATATCAATCTGTCTTCCAGTATATCTTTCAGAAACTTCGTTCATAATCAAAGTTACATATCCCTCGTCAATATATGGTTGAACGATGGGAAGATAATCATCATCACTAAAATCATCAATCAGATAGATGTGATCTGCACCATGATACTTATAGTGTTCTATCCATTCTTTAAGATTCCAACTTTCATTTCGAAACATCGAAAGAATAGAAAAATAATACTTATACTTCACCCCTTTCCTCCAGTTCATTACTCCAAATTGTATAGAAAATTCTTTCTAACAAGTGACACTCTGCAGGTATATTATCATAGTATGAGTCTGCGGGAATGTAACTAATAATAGATATTAGTTTTTCATATAAGTTTTTAGAATACCTCAAAATATTTTCTTTCGGCAATGCCATATTACTAGAGGGAAGGAAAGTAATCATGCTTCCCTTTGGAGGATTGACAAAGCACCAATCCAACACTTGATGTGGGTGTGTAAAATGTCTATGTTCTAAGTAAATATTAGAAGAAAAATCGCAATGATTCAAAGGTTGTTGCATTAAACCATTGTCAAGCATTTCTTTGGGAGTATCTTTACAATCTCTATACCTATTAGGATTTGACCATGTACTAAAATAAGTTTTCGATTCTAAGGTTTGAACAAACCTACTCTCATTAGTGTAATATTCGGATGGTTTATCCTTACTAATTTGATAATTTCCTTCTATAGGATTAAACAAATTTCCTTTAAAAAATATAGTTACGTCAGGAAGATTATCATAATTATCAATGATGTACTTCAATATGTCATATTGATTTGCACCCATATTTGGAACTTTAATTTCCGTTCCAAGATGACTCCAATCTCTTTCATCATCACATTCTTTTGAATAAATTATAGTATTCTCGGGAGTGATTCCATAATCATGAGTTTTTGTTATCCAATCAAGTGTTGCTCTGTAATTGGATATAACTAATTTTTTGCTAGTCATCTACTAATACCATATTTTTTGAAACAATACTGAAATTCTTTTTCAGTTTCATCTTCACTGATTGTTGCCTGTAAAGTATCAGAATCTCTAACTCTATTTCCAATCAGAGTATCACGATAAAAGATTGGCATACCATAGTTTAACATATTATTGTAGTAAAAGTCTACATCCATTAACATCTTAAGTTCAGGATCGTATCTTACTGCAACCTCCTTCTTTATTGCTGCCACAGACACTCCACCAATAAAGTTATATCCTTCATATAAAATCATATTATCATCCCATCTTGGATACATGGGATTAAAAAATGTGTGCCCATCATCACGGGTATGAATAGCACCACATGCAAGCCATTTAGCATCAGAGTTTATCATGGCATCATGAATCTTCTCCACTGCTTCAGTATCATAAAAAAAATCATCTTGCTGGATTATTTTGATAATGTCTCCAGTGGCATTATCAATTGCATTGTTGGTATTAATTGATGGATTACCTCTACCATTTTCATTACGAACGTATTTGATATTCAAATCATACTCATTCTTCTTACAATAGTCCTCAATCACATCCGTTTTACTATGATCGGAAATGACTACTTCGATATCCTTAAATGTCTGGGTAGCGATAGTTCTGAACATATCATCCAGAAATTCTACCCCTCGCCCATAATATTCGTATGCTGGACAAACTACTGATACTTTCATTCTAAAACAACGCCATTAGGGAGATTGTGATGAAAACCAAATGTCAATATTCCTTGGTTCTCTTGGAGTGGAGTTTCATGAGAAAAATATTTTGCCACTTCTAAAGGAGCAAACTTACACCCTTGCTCAAGATATATATGTCTATTATGCACACATATATTCCCATCCTCATGGTAGTTGACAATCCCTGGAGGCATCCAATAGAAGTCACTGTGGTTAGTTTCCCATACAACTTCTGCTTCGTTGGGAACATTTAAAAGTTTCTTAGAACGGAAAGAGAATCCACCATTACCAACCCTCTGATGATTCCCAAAAGGATCTATGTAAGCATTCTCACGAATTGCCCATGGAGCACCAATGTAATCATACTCAAACCATTCATCATTCCACTTTTCTGGGAATAAAACGAATCCATCTGATTGAATTAACAAACAATGAGTTGTTTCAACGTGCTCATTCAACTTATAAATTGCATAATAATTATACTCATTATAATTGGTGATAGGAATTACTGGTTCTTCTACAGTAATTCCATCAGATTCTAGTTCTGATACGTTTACTTTATCTTTATTTGCTATAAGTTTTACACTACCAAATGTAATACCACTCATACTGGTATACAATGCTTTTATTGTATCTTCAGGATTTGGTGTAGTGTCAACTGATATTAAAGTAACTTGAGGAAGATTAACCATTAATCGTGAGTTCAAATTCAATGTTATTAAAATCCTGTTGCCAATCCATAAACTTTGGACTATTTGGATTGAACACCATGTCCGCTAAGAAATTACGCCGCTCCCAAACAAAATCCCAATCAATATTTTCTTTAAATTCTGAGATGGCATTAAGATTTTTCACCTTAACAAATGTCATACCATAGCTGGGTTTGTAATGATGAACTAAAACATTATCATCTTCATAGGTATCATATTCACGAACACTTTGAGGAAGATTAAAAAAGTCAGTAATAGCAACATCAATGGGTTGATGAAAAACATCGCCCATCCTTTCACCATCCGAATGTACCCAGTTCGAATCGTGGAATACAAACCAACCACCTTCATTCAGATGATGAACCCAATAGTAAAGTTCAGCAAGAACTTGCTCCCGAGTATGAAGTGTATCAACAAATATAATATCAAAGGGATCTTCGTCCCAATTTTTACCAAGCGTCACACTATCTGCTTGATACATTGTATAGTCTTCATCAACCAGGTTTACTGCGCCAAACTGATAAAAACTACGGAAACTTATGTCACATCCATGAACTGCATTGTTTCTTTCTCGTGCCCCATCAGACATGCAAGCCGATGATACTCCAAATCTGACGCCCAAATCCATGAAGCGAGCGTTTCTATACGTTCGAGCAAGTTCTAAAAGTTTATAAGAATTTTCTCCCAAGTCATTGTGGGACTGTGCGATAAAATTGTCAAGTGCTGTCATGTTAATCTCCATGTGATTTATATAGGGGGGTTTTTGCACACTTAGTATTAAACATTTCCCCACTCATAAATGTTATCTAGTTCTTCTTGTGTGAAGATATTTCTAGAAGTATAATACTCTTTCCACTCCTTCCAACACTGTTCAGGAGTGAACAGATTTCCACTTGTGTCCATGTATTCAGTAACATAACTAAAGATACTTGAACCTCTGCACCAATATCCATCAGAATGGAAAGCACAGAAACTATATTTTGGAGCGATGCACTTCTTAAGATTCTTATTTGTGTAGAGAGGGAAACAAGCAAATGTTGTTGCACAACAAATAATATGTTGACAGTTTTTCAATGCCACATAATCCCAATATCCAACAAAAGAATCTTGAGGGTTCTGCCTTTCAGTTTCAATGTCTCTATGATAACACTCAAATTCTGGTAGAACTTGCTTGGCACCATCTGGATCGTCAGTGACAACAACGAACTTCATATTCGGATTGAACTCAACCATCTTTTGGATTGCGTCATCCCAATAAGATCTTGGAGGAAAAACATGACTGTTTCTGCATTCTCCACCTCTCACATTGATAACACAAAGATTATCATCATTGGTATCATTGTGCTCATACTCTTCTCTAACCTTCAACCACTCAGGAATATTTTCCAAATCTTCATGGTAATATCCCTCAGATTGCCATCCACCCTCTAACTTAACATTCTGATTTGTGTAATTGAAGACTGACTTATCAGTCATCACCAAATACTTTAGATTGTCGTTGATAGGTGCATGTTGTCCATGCCAATACTCATTGTGTTGAACGTACTCAATGTCATCTGGTACTTGTTCACCAAAGTCTATGTCAAACAATCTAGGAGCTTTAAATCTTTCGGGATGTTTGATTCCAAAAGGTTGTCCTAATTTTTTAGCAAGAGCTCTAGTTGCAACATAAACAAACAACTGATTCCCTAAACCCTGACCTTGATAGAGTTCGGTAAATATCATTTCTTAATCCCCCAAAAATACAAATCGCAATGATCTACCTCAACTTCAAAGTGATAGTCTGTGAAGACTTCTTCCATATCAAATATACTACGGATATCCTGCTCTGTCAAATTTTTATAGTATTCAGTATCCCAGTCATCTCTTTCGATTAAAACATTAGGTAAAGTCTTCCAATTAGGATCTTTATCCTTCATAATTTTATTCTCTGATGCAACACCATGCACTGGTCTTCCTGTAGTAGCACATGTAAACAATAACAATCCACCAGTTTTCAACATACGAAGAGCGTTTTCAAGAGTCTCTTTCCAGAATGGATTGTGCTCAAAACATTCACACGAAATAATAGTGTCAAATGTTTCATCAGGAGCATCGTAGTCTTGTCCTGCACAGACAACATCAACATTCTCACCTTCGGTTAAGTCGATGCCCGTATATTCACATTCTTCAAAAAAGTGCTTATCGTTTCCATTACAATCAAAAGATCCAATGTCTAATACTTTGATACCCTTAAAATTGTTTGGGAACTTATCTTTAACGCCCAAACAAAATGTTTTTTGTTCTTTGTGTGCCATGATTACAATTTGATTTTAAAAATTTCTTCGGGGGGTTTGCTAAACTTTATTCTATCGTCACATATATCATGAACCATATCCTCCTCAACATAAACTTCATATCCTTCATCTAGCAAGTCTAAACAGAGGCGATACTGTTGACTCTCTGTAAGAATATCAGTTCCTTTCTTATATGCAATCGATTCAAATAAAAATGGCAATTTATTCTTGTTTGCTCTAATGAAATAATCTTTCACAAACTTTGCATGTTCATCATTAAAATTATCAATGGTAGAACCTAGATTGAATTCAATTCCCAACTTCTCAGCACAAGCGGCAAATGCACGATTGTCTCTAGGTAAGCAAGGACCTCCGTATCCATATCCATACTTCAGATACTTATTGCCAACCCTAGTGTCTGAACCAATTGCCCGCAATGCCACATCAATTTCATCTCCCATGCCAGCAAGAGTCATAACTTCTCCTACCATGTTAGCATAACTAATTTTTGTAGTCAGAAAACAGTTAACCGCCAACTTAACCATTTCGGCAGACTTGGTGCTCATCGTAAAAATGTTAGGAGCAGTAACTTGAATTCCATTATAGATTCCAATAATATCTTCAAGATGCTTCCCACTTCCACCAATCAGAACCATATCAGCGTGTTCTAAATCTTTAATGATAGAACCCTGAGCAATAAACTCTGGATTGTAATAAACATCCACACCATAAGGATTAAGTTGAGTCTGGAACATCTCACAATCACCAGGATTTGTAGTGCATCCCACAACAAAACTCTTCCCCTCTAAGGAAAACTCACATGATTGAATATCTTCAATTACTTTCCAAACAGCACTCACATCATAACTACCATCTTCTGATGATGGTGTTGCAACAAAGGTGTAGATAACATCACACTGTTTTATGACCTCTATATTATTAGTAGTTGCCTCAAAGTTACTAGCAACAGCAAGTAAATCTGCAACCAGAGGTTCACTAGTATTCAGATTTCTGACGTTCAAAGAGGAAACATAATTACTCCTACAATCAGAAACAATTACATCATAACCAGCCTTCTCTAGCAGAAGTGCAAAGCAAAGTCCAAGTCGCCCTGCACCAATTACTCCAATCTTCATAGTTTAAATGTTGGGATAGGATTCATTTTGTGCTTGTTTTTACAGTTCAAGTCATGAAGAATCTTGACTGCAGAGCCAGTGCCGTGTTCCATTGCATACTCTAAATCCTCATATGTGGCACCGATTTGAGTTTCATCGGTTCTTGAATCATCCCACAAACCATCTGTGGGTGGTGCATCAATAATACGTTGATCTACGCCAAGATGCTTTCCAAGTTCCCATACTTCAGTTTTATATAAGTCTGCAATAGGAGCGATATCAACACCGCCATCACCATATTTAGTATAGAATCCGATACCATAATCCTCTACTTTATTACCAGTTCCAACTACAATACCACCGATGGAACCAGCAACTTGATAAAGAGTTACCATCCTCATACGAGACTTAGTATTGGCATTTGCAAGATTATTAGAAGTGAACTCTCCCTCACCTGTCCAAAAATTCATAGTATCCATGAACTTTTCATACACAGATGAAAGATCTACTCGAATCTTGGTTACATTACTGTAAGTATCCTCCAGATAATCGGTATATGAATCTGAAAGATTATCATTATCTGAATTAGAATTCAGTGGCATGGAAAGAACATACGTTGGAATGCCAGTCTCTGCACATAATGTGGAAACCACTGCAGAATCAATACCACCAGAAACACCAACAACTAGTCCACGCAGGTTGTTCTCATTCACATAGTTTGTAATCCAACTTACAATACTTGTTTCCAGTTCGTTGTAATTTTCAATTCTGTTCATTGGAGATACCGTATTCAACAATAAATTTACGTTGCTCTTCAGAGTTTTTCCAACTACATGGATAAACAGGAAGATAATTATCCAGTTCCATGACATTAACAGTAACGTCAGTCCCCTGAAGTAAAGTATAATTCAAATGCTCCGTTAATAAAAGATCTGTAGTATACAGATTAGTTATATGAGAAGAGCAAAGGGCAGCTGCCATTGCAAAAGTTCCTACTCCAGACAATGCAACGTTTCTCGCATTCATGAGTGTAGCAAAGTCATCTGCTACAGTAGATGATTGTATTTTAACCTTATCTATCTTTGCCAGTTCATGTACAATTGGATTCTCTCTATCTGGTTCTGTGATAAGAATACACTTATCAAATGACTCAATTAAGTTTAGATAGAAAATAAGAGGATTGGGAATGTAGTTTGTTGGTGGTTCAAATATTCTATGATAATTATCTCCACTACGAAGATGCATTACAATAGTATCATCACCAAGGAGTTTCTTCTCTGGGAGATTTAAATGGGGAGCAACGTATTCTTTACAAATCCTTCTTGTATTAGAAAACACATACTCCCTATCCATTCCAACTTCATTACCACCACTATAAGAACTGGCAGAACAATTTACAATTGGTTCCCAAGAGTAAAATCTTCCAGCTCCGTTCGCTTCATTATCACCAAACTTGTGTGAAAAATTTGAGATAATTTCGTGCGGTAACCGCTGTTCAAACGAAATACCATTTTTTTCTGCATACATCATGCAGTTCGATACTTGCTGGATATTATTTCCTAACCTACCAGACCATCCAGAAATAGAGATACTCATTTCAAATCAAATTCTACGAATCCACTACCGCAAGGTAAAGAGTGCGCAAGATGTGTCACATCAACTTTAATGCCATCTTCAAAACAACTCCAGAACTCTTCCATTTGAGGATTGATATGAATATCATCCAATAGTAGTATTCCGCTCCAGTCTTTTTCAATCAAGAATTTTACAAATTCTGTTTCCTGAGCACCATTATGATCGGTATCAATCAAAATCATCTTAACATCTTCCCAGACAATACTATCGTCTGTCATAAAATCGATATGCTTATAAGAGATGTTGGGACGTTGCAAAAGATACTCATGATCGTTATGCACGTTAACATCGTATGTAATAACCTTGTTGTTAGGATTATAAGATAATGCTAACGCTGAAGAACCAAACAAAGTTCCAATATCGAGAATTGTTCCGCCATCAAACAAAGTAGAAAGATATGCATACAAAGCATATGCTTCAATTCCAGGTCCTCTAGTAAAGTTTGCAATGGCACCTTCTCTTGTTACATCTTTAAATTCTGCGTTAGGATTTGTTGGTGCGGATGCCAAAATAGCAGCAAGAGGAGACAAATCAATTTCCTGCAATTGCTCTAGAGTTGGTAATATTGTTTTCATTTGGTATTTAAAACTTTATCTACCATAGTATCATAGTACTTAGGTAATGTCAATATTGACAAGTCCATAGTCTGAGCTTGTTCATATAGATGTTCATTATCAAGTAAAAGTTGTTCCGTAATCTCAGAGTATTCATCAACAAATAAAACAGGAAAATCTTTGTATAGTTCTTCTAGGTAATCATAACGCTTCATCACAGGGACTCTTCTCATATAGAGAACCTCATAATTACGATGTCCTTCAATAGAATTACCCCTAGGACAAATCATGAACTTGTGTTCGCATATATTTCTCAAATACACAGAATGTTCTACGTTGGCAAAACTAACATGTGCCCAAAGTTTATTAGAAAATAATTTTTTAATTCCGAATCTGTCATTGTGAGTTTCACTATGGCAAACATATAAAAGTCTCGTTGGTGGAGGTGGCGGATTTTCCATAAGATGTATGATGTTCTCCATCCTAGTATCATTTGGAGTTAGTCTTCTTTGAACACCATAGAAGGCTGGTATAACTTTTCCACCATAAGGGATAGCATTCACTGCTACAACTCCCAACACGTTATCAGGAATAGCGTCATGAATGTATTCATCAATGTGCGTATCTTCAAGATTAGTGAAGATAATAAATTTCATATCAGAATAAAAAGAACATAGTTTGAGAAGATCACTTGTCTCCATCAATCCATTAACATATGGTTTATCCTGTGGTTTGACTTCCTTAATATCTCTTTTATACAATCTAATATTGTCAATAAAGAGAGTCATATAATCTCTTTTATGTTTAATCTCCACATACTTATTATAAAACTCAAGGTTTCGAAGGTTAGCATCCTTCATAAAGGATGTGTAGATATCAATACCACACTTCCCAGACTGATCTCCAAAAGAGTAGTCACATAATCTGGATAATGCTACACCCTCTATCAGTTCCATGGTTTAATCAATTCAGCGTACTTCTCTTGATTTTCTACAATATAATCTGGATAAGAATCATCGATAGGGACTAACTGATATTTTTCTCCTCTACCAAAAATATCTCCCCCATTTTCTATCCCACCATTCTTTGCCTTCTCAAATACTTCATCAGCATTTATTTCAGGTTGATGTTCATAAGATGATACTTTGAGTTTCAACATTTCTGCATCACCAAGGAAACTAAAATGCCATCCGGCATCTTCTATTCTATATGCTTCATTCCACTTATTGCGTAATCCACTTACAGTATTTTCTTTCAATTTTTTCCAAGTACATAATCTTGAACCCATCCATTCTCTTGTATAAAGATAGTTTAGTTTAAAATAATATGCATTGCATACTGTAAGATAATGATTGTCGGGATTGAACCAATCCAGATTCTCTAAAAGTTGTGGTTTGACAATCTCATCAGCATCACTAGTGATAACTAAGTCATCATCAGTAGCACCTGCTTTTTCAATACCAAATGCACTATTATTCCTATTAAAGACACCCCTCTTCCATATGAGAGGAAGACTTGCCAATGTTTGATGGGTATTGCAGTCAGTGGACTCTCCATACGGTAAATGAAATTTTCTTTTTTCCATGTAGTATGAATAATCATTTGGTATTTCTTCAGTCACATAATGAATAATCTTGTCATTTAATTTACCAAATCTATCTTTATTCTCTTGATAGTACAGAGGTTTTTCATTACCACTAACAGTAAATGGAGACTCTGTGAGAACAAAATAGTCCACAACATCTTTGAGGATGTTGAGACGCATTTCCAACAAATCAAGTTCTTTTAAGAAGATAATAGAATCAAATATTTTCATTTCCAATAATCGTAAATGTCTTTTGTGATTTCGTAATCTTTATCTTTAACCTTTCTATTAGGTTGTTTCATTGCCCATACAAACACTTCTTCAATCAACTCATCAAGTTTGGTATCATCCTTAAAGTTCAACATGGTCTTTGCTTTGTCATGATTACAATAGGCATGTTTAACTTCATGTCTTGGTGGTGCATGTTCGATTGGAACATCGTATCCATACTTTTTACCAATACTTTGAACCGTCTGAGCAACCTCATTTAATGTAAAGAATTTGTCTGCACCAATATTAAATATCTCACCATCAAAGTTATCATGAAGTAAATCAAAAGGTTCCATGTAATATTTGATGTCAGAGAAAGCACGAGTCTGTTCTCCATCACCATATACAAGGATAGGTTGTCCGTTGAGAGTTTTACGGATAAAGATGCCAATTACATTTCTATATCGATCCCAAACGTTCTGATACTTACCAAGAACATTGTGAGGACGAACAATGTTATACCGTAATCCCAACTGTTTACTGGCAACTGCTAAGTCGCACTCGACAGCATACTTTGCAATACCATATGGATCTATTGGTTGAGGTCTTTTGTCTTCAGTAAATGGTGGCTCTTGTTCTCCATATACTGCCATACTAGATGTAAAAATCATCTTAGTATTGTGCTCAATACATGGATTAATTAGGTTGGCAGAACAAATCAAATTATTCCTGTAATTAAAGTTACGCATAAAAGGTGACAATCCCTCTGCGGCATAAGCGGCAAAGTGAAACAACACCTTTGGTTTGTACTCTTCAAATAATTCTGCTACCTGCTTTCGTCTTTCAAGGTTGAGTTTTACGAAAGTAAAATTATCTCCCCTAGGCACAAAAGCTTTATATCCACCAGAAAGATTATCAATTCCGACAACCTTCTCACCGTGCGCCATTAAATGTCTTGAATAATTGGAACCAAGAAGTCCCGCACATCCACTTACAAAAATTGTCATTTAGCAATTTGCTCCTGAATCCAAGTATACGTCTTACGAATACCTTCTTCTAAAGTTTGTGAATAGTCCCATCCCAGTTTTTCACGAATAACATCATTATTAGAGTTACGCCCACGAACGCCCAGAGGTCCATCAATGTGATTCTTCTCAACATCCTTACCAGAAACACGAGCAGCAGTATCTACAAGTTGATTGATAGTTACCATTTCTTCAGAACCAATGTTCACAGGACCCATAAAGTCACTGTCCATTAATCTTCTAGTCGCTTCGATGCATTCATCAACGAACAGGAAGGAACGAGTTTGTAACCCGTCTCCCCACACATCGATAGTTCCACCTTGCTCCGAGAGGAGAGCAACTTTGCGGCAGATTGCAGCTGGTGCTTTTTCTCTTCCACCGTCCCAGGTTCCTTCTGGACCGAAAATATTATGATAGCGGGCAACACGAACAGGAATACCATGATTCCTATTATATGCAAAATAAAGTCGCTCAGAAAATAGTTTCTCCCATCCATATTCGGAGTCGGGGTTAGCGGGGTATGCGGATTCTTCACGGCAGTCAGGGTTATCGGGATCCAACTGATTGTGCTCTGGATACATGCAGGCAGATCCAGAATAAAATATCTTAGTTTTATTTACACCACATTCTTCATTTAACTTCCTCTGCTCATCAAGAACATTAAGATTGATGGTAACAGAATTATGCATGATATCTGCATCATTCTCCCCAGTGAAAACGAAACCCGCTCCGCCCATATCAGCAGCAAACTGATAGATTTCATCAAAGGGTTGTCCATCACTAAGTCTAATTACTCTAGACACTAGAGAAACATCACGAAGATCCTCCTGATAGAAATCATTTGCTTCACTAAGAGAATATTCTGGGTACTTAAGATCTACACCTCGCACCCAGTATCCTTCGGCACGAAGTCTTTTAACCATATGGCTTCCAATAAAACCACCAGCACCAAGTACAAGTGCCGTCTTCTTATATTCAGACATTAAAAATGAAAACTCATATAGTATGTATTATACTAAAAAAGGACGGTTTATGCAACCATCCTTCCTAGGGTTATGCAGGCTCGCCACTTGCTCTTTAACCAGAAGCAAGAAACTGGGCGGGGTTACCCCATCCGCACCAACGGCATTTGAGAGATGCCGTAAACTCCAGGGGTCTTAAGACCATCCCGACCAGGGTTTTTTACATGTCTCCATCATGGGCATATTGG
>Ga0181590_10001409_pt1 | contig 20352 bp, 20 predicted proteins | sample 071ome_34_FD_132446 | JGI IMG/M metagenome (GOLD analysis project Ga0181590, IMG submission 132446) | Coastal salt marsh microbial communities from the Groves Creek Marsh, Skidaway Island, Georgia - 071411BT metaG (megahit assembly) | ecosystem: Environmental > Aquatic > Marine > Intertidal...
ATCGGCCAGTATTTCAGCAATACGGTGGTTTACTGTCTCGTTGTCCCCGGATAGCACCACTGCCAGTACCAGGGTGGAGACCACCACGATCACTGACAGCACCAGTTTGAAATACATCGGGAATTTGCTCTGGTATCCGGTATCTTCGTCCAGGATCTGATCCACTTCCCGGGCATAGTGGGAAGCGACTTCGTCACGTGCTGATGAGGAGGGTGCAGGTACCGAATCAGCTACTGAGACTTCGTTGTCCTCACCGGTCAGAGGAGCCGGGCTTGAGGATGCACCCTGTGATACTGATACCTGGTGGGCCATCAATTCCATAGTCTTGCCGGGCATGCCTTTGCCTGCCATGAAAATATCGATGAGCTGTTTGCTGGTCAGCGCCTTGTTGGTGATACCGGCTTGCTGGAGATAACCCGAGCAGAAGTCTTCCATTTCTTCCCGTGTCATGGGCGGCAGGGTGAAACTCTGGTTCAGGTACTGGGTCAGGGATCGCAGGTCGGGATCATCAAACACCTTGTCCAGCCTGTCGGTACCACAAATCACCTGTGAGACCAGTGTCTCGGCATCGTTGTGAACATTATTTAGCAGGCGGATGAGGATGAAGATTTCCTTGCTGATTTTTTCCGCATCGTCATAGATGAGGGTGAGTTTGTTCCTGGGCGGGGATTTGGCGAGCAGGTACTGGGTCAGGCTACGGGTGAAATCCTTGTCACGGGGCAAATCCAGTTCGCTCTGGATGCGCTTGTGCAGGTAGTCGACGGATTCAGGTGGGGATTCAAAGAAAATGACTTCCTGCCCAACGTTGACCAGGTCCCGCACCAACTCACGACAGAAAACGGTTTTACCGCAGCCCTCCGGGGCCACTACCTTGATGATGCCTTCGTTGATTTTCAGGGCGGTGTGTATCCCCGTCATCAAATCCAGATAGGGACCAAAGCGAAGATAACTGTCCTGGGTTAAGACCATTTAGTGAAACTGTTATTTATTGCGGAATCCGGAAAGACATGGCGATTTCCCGGTGCCGGATCCTGTCCGGTGATTTGAGAATGATTGTATTAGATATCCAGCAAATATACAGCCAGAAAGGTCAGGACACTTGCCAGGATGGCGGCGATGATGACACCGCTCCAGCCGGGACCGGCAGGCCTGGTTTCACGGTTGAAGTTTTTCTCGATGCGGACATCTTCGGTGTCCATGATGGCGCGCTGCACATGGACGTTAGTGATCTTGGTATCGCCACGGCCGTAGGCTACCAGCAGGGACTTGTGACAAAGGATATTGATCAGGCGGGGAATGCCTGCACTTGCCCGGGCCAGTTCCTGGATCGCCTTGAGGTTGAACAGGTTGACGCCGGGAAAGCCGGACTTGCTCAGCCTGTGATTGATGTAGCTGGCGACCTCTTCGGGAGTAAGCGTTGGCAGGACATAGGAAAAGGTGATGCGCTGGCGCAACTGGCGCAGTGAATCCCTGGACAAGAGGTCATTAAGTTCCGGCTGGCCGAACAACACCACCTGCAGGAGCTTTTCGGATTCAGTTTCCAGGTTGGTCAACAACCTGAGCACCTCGATGCTTTCTTCGGGCATGGCCTGGGCTTCATCAAGCAGGAAGACCACCTGTTTGCCTGCAGTCTTGATTTCCATGAGCTTCTTGTTGATCTCGCCGAGAACATGATGGCGGCCTTTTTCGTGGTCTACATCCAGACCAAGTTCTTCAGCCAGGGCGAGTAGGAGACCGTCGGGGGTCAGGAAGGGATTGGGGACGTAGGCGGTGATGAAGTCATCACTGATGGTATTGAGCAGGCGACGGCAGAGGAGGGTCTTGCCTGTGCCGACTTCCCCGGTGATCATGATGAAGCCTTCACCGCTTTCCAGGGCGAGCTGGACAACCTCCAGCGCCTGGTGATGACCATCCAGATCAAGGAAGAAATCCGTGTTGGGGGTCAGGGTAAACGGCAGCTCACGCATGCCAAAAAATTCTAGATACATTCTTGTCCGTTACGTCCTGACTCTGCAGTGAATTTTTCACTTTGATGCGGGAAAGGAACCGGGAGAAGAATAAAGCACCACCCCGGTCTTTTCAATGTATCCTGGCCCGACTATGATGCCAATTTTAAGCTTCCGGCATGGGTCTGCTGAATAGGAAATATTCCTGTTATTCAATAAATTACGATAGAAACTGGAGAAACATATGGCTTTTCTGGATGCCGTGCTTAAGGCACGGGCCAACAAGGGAACAATGGTTTCAGAGCAAGATGCATTGCCAGGCAGGGATCAGCCCTTGCCGGTATCCGAGAAACATCATGTCTCAGGCAACCGGATAACGCCACCATTTCCTGAAGGGCTTGAACAGGCCGTGTTCGGGCTGGGATGTTTCTGGGGGGCAGAACGCAAATTCTGGGAGTTACCTGGTGTGTACAGTACCGCGGTGGGTTATGCCGGAGGCTACACACCCAACCCCACCTACGAGGAAGTCTGCAGTGGCATGACCGGTCACAGCGAGGTGGTACTGGTGGTTTTTGACCCGCAGGTGATCACCTTTGATGTGTTGCTGCAAACCTTCTGGGAGTCCCATGATCCCACCCAGGGCATGCGCCAGGGCAATGATCGCGGCACCCAGTACCGTTCCTGTGTCTACTTCACGCGTCCCGGCCAGGAAGCTGCATTGAACGTATCCAAGGCGGCTTACCAGAAAGCATTGACCAGGGCGGGGTATCCTGTGATTACCACCGAATCCAGTTTCCTGGACACCTTTTACTATGCCGAGGACTACCACCAGCAATACCTGGCCAAGAACCCGGCAGGTTATTGCGGACTGGGGGGTACCGGTGTCACGTGTGCCTGAATATCGGCCAGATGCCTATTCCTGTAGGCCGGAAATTGCGCAGCAATCTCCGGCAGTCCATTCCACTTTAGAGCGAGTTCCCATGCCGGAGATGGCCCTTCGGGCCATTTCCGGCCTACGCGCTACCAGCAGCTATCCCCACATCCCGAATAATGAGAATGACTATGTTGGCGCTGCTTCAGCCACAACCTACATACCCAAAATAACAACCTATACGGGATATCATGCTTCCTGTTAATAAGCAGTGAAAGCACTTACATGGTGGTAAACTGTCACCATGAATGACACCTTAGCCAAGAAACTTGTCGTTGCCATTTCCTCCAGGGCCCTGTTTAACCTGGATGATTCCCACAAGGTTTATGTCAACGAGGGCGTGGAAGCGTACCGCCAGTACCAGATCGACCACGAAGATGAAGTCCTGGAACCCGGTGATGCCTTCAGCCTGGTGAAGAAACTGCTGAACCTGAATACCCTGATCGGCAAACAGCGGGTGGAAGTGATCCTGTTGTCCAGGAACTCGGCTGACACCGGGCTGCGTATTTTCAATTCCATAGAACAGCATGACCTGGATATCCAGAAGGCAGCCTTCTGTGGTGGTTCGAGTCCTTACCGTTATATCTCCGCGTTTAACTCCCACCTGTTTCTTTCCACCGATGGTCAGGACGTGAGAACTGCCCTGGAAAACGGCATCGCCGCGGCCACCATTCTCAATTCCAGGCAGGCCAATATAGACGACTACAAATTACGCTTTGCCTTTGATGGCGATGCGGTACTGTTTTCCGATGAAGCAGAAAAGATCTATAAAACACGGGGACTGGAAGAGTTCACACGTAGTGAAAGGGCGGCGGCCAAGGAGCCGCTGACCGGTGGTCCCTTCAAGGATTTCCTGTCAGCCCTGCACATGCTGCAGCAGGATTTTGGACCGGACGATTCACCAATCCGTACCTGCCTGGTGACCGCGCGGGCTGCACCGGCCCATGAACGGGTCGTGCGTACGCTGCGCAAGTGGGACATCAATATTGATGAATCCCTGTTCCTCGGTGGTGAGGATAAAGGGGCGTTCCTGCGTGCCTATGATGCCGATGTGTTCTTTGATGACCAGCAGGGACACTGTGAGTCGGCACGTGAACACGTGGCTACCGGCCATGTGCCCCATGGCATTGCGAATATCGCCAGTGGTGAGAGCTGAAACTGCGGCCTAGTGCAGGACGGAGAAGTACAGGCCGAGCAGCAGCAGTGCCAGTACCAGGATGATTCGTAGCACCTTGTCAGGAAATAACGACCCCACATGGGTGCCCAGGTAGATGCCCGGCAGGGAGCCCACCAGTAAACTGACCAGCAAGGTCATGTCCACAAGACCATTGGCCAGGTAGCCCAGACCGGCCACCAGCGTCAGCGGGACAGCATGCGCAATACCCGTACCCACCACTACCGATGCTTTCCATTGCGGATACAGCAGGAACAGGATGGCGGCACCTATGGCACCGGCGCCAACAGAGGCCATGGTCACGCAGACGCCCAGGACCATGCCAAGCACAAAGGTGACGATGGCGGTCTGAGGACGCGAGGACTCCGGTACTACCATTTCGTGGGGGAAAAATTCCGAGGCTTTACTGTTGCCATTCATGCGGCGCTGAATGTGTTTCTGAAACGCGATGACCAGGGCCGTAAGCACCAGCATGATGCCCAGGAAGGTCGTGAGCAGGGATTCGTAATTTTCGTTCTCGCCCAGGTTCATGTTCCTGACCAGCAGGGACAGGGCCACCGAGACGGGAATACTGCCCCCGGCCAGGAGCATCATGGCTTTCCAGTCCACGTTCTGCTTGCGATGGTGGAACAGGGCACCACTGGTCTTCGTCACGGCGGCATAAAGCAGGTCAGTACCAATGGCAACAGGCGCGGGATAACCCATCAACAGCAGGATAGGGGTCATCAGGGAGCCGCCGCCCACACCGGTCAGGCCCACGGCAAAACCGACAAGACCGCCGAAAAACACCAGGATGAGGAAATCAAACATCGGGAGAAAAGCCTGCCGGGAGTAGTGAAGGGGGCTACTGTAGAGGAATTTTTATATTCTGAATAATAATAATTTGATATATTTATATAACTAAAAAAAATATAAAAAGTCTATAAACCAGCCAGGAATGCCCATGAAACTCCAGCAATTGCGCTACGCCTGTGAAATCGTCAGGCACCAGTACAATATCAGCCGTGCAGCGCAGGCCCTGTACACGTCCCAACCCGGCATCAGCAAGCAAATCCGGGCCCTGGAGCAGGAACTGGGCACGGAAATCTTCGTGCGCAATGGCAAGCACCTGAGCCACCTGACGCCGGCCGGTGAGAAAATCCTTGATGCTGCTTCCGAAGTGCTTCGAAAAGTGGATGGAATCGAGGCCATAGCCCAGGAGTTCACGGCCGCTGACCTGGGCAGCCTGGGGATTGCCACGACCCATACCCAGTCCCGCTATATCCTGCCGCAGGTCATCAAGCGCTTTATCGGCCGCTACCCGGATGTCAGTCTGCACATGCACCAGGGCTCGCCCATGCAGATTTCCCAGCTTGCTGCTGACGGTACGGCAGATTTCGCCATTGCCACCGAAGCCCTGGAATTGTTCAACGACCTGGTCATGATGCCCTGCTTTCATTGGAACCGGGCGATCCTGGTACCCAGGGATCACGCCCTGTGCCAGTCGAGCACACTAACCCTGGAGCAGGTGGCAGCCCATCCCATCGTTACCTATGTCTATGGCTTTACCGGCCGTTCCAAGCTCGATGAGGCTTTCCAGAGGGCGGGACTGGACCCGAAGGTGGTGTTTACCACGGTGGATGCGGATGTCATCAAGACTTACGTGCGCCTGGGCCTGGGGATAGGCATCCTGGCCAGTATGGCGGTGGAAGAACGTGATGATGACCTGGTGGCCCTGGATGCCAGTCACCTGTTTGATTACAGCACCACCAACATCGGCTTTCGCCGTGAAACCTACCTGCGCGGCTACATGTATGACTTTATCGAGATGTTTGCCCCGCACCTGACCCGCGCCCGCGTGGAAGCGGCCATGGCAAGTCGGAGCAGGGAATCACTGCAGGCGGTGTTTGCCGATATCGAGATTCCGGTGAAATAACCGGGTAAGAAAGGGGGATCAGTCGCCGTCGCTGGCGATGACATTACCCTGGTGCAGGCCACATTCCTTGGCCGTGGCTTCTTCCCACCACCAGCGGCCTTCGCGTTCATGCTGGCCCGGGCCCACGGGACGGGTGCAGGGCTCACAGCCAATACTGACAAATCCCCGGTCATGCAGCTCGTTGTAGGGCACATCAAACATGCGAATGTAGTCCCAGACCTGCCTGGAAGACCAGTTGGCCAGGGGATTGAATTTCACCAGGGGGGTGTCGTCCACGCTGAAAGTGGGATCCTGCTGGATTATGGGGACCTCGTTGCGGGTGCTGGGGCTCTGGTCACGCCGCTGGCCGGTAATCCAGGCATCCAGTGTCGCCAGTTTGCGCTTGAGCGGTTCTATCTTGCGAATGCCACAGCACTCATGGTGATCAGTCTCGTAAAAGCTGAAAAGGCCCCTGGCTTTGACAAAAGATTCCAGGGCATCGCGGTCGGGGCTCATGACGTCGATATCGATGCCGTAATGCTGGCGTACCTTGTCGATGAACCGATAGGTTTCCGGGTGCAGACGGCCGGTATCCAGGGTGAACACATGAACCGGCTTGCCCAGCTTCTTCGCTGCCTTGGTCGCCATTTCGATGAGTACGACATCTTCAGCGCCACTGAATGAAATGGCCAGGTTGTCGTATTGCTCCAGGGCGAGGGTCAGGATCTCTTTGGGATCCTTGTCGGCATGGCTGGCAGCCAGTTCGTCGATTTGCTGAGCGGTCAATGGCATGGGCGCGTGTGTTTCCTTGCGTTGTCGTCAAATTCACTGTCCTGGCGTGAAACGGCGGCCAAAACGAGTCGGGCATTGTACATTGCCAGGGCCTGTTAGCACTATCCATCAAATCGCTAATTCTTACAGGGACTTAGCTGATATACCTGAAAACAGCATTATGCGATGTTTCACGTGAAAAAACCCTTTAAAATTAATAACTTATGAAGCTGCGCTGACAGTGACACGCAAAATATAGGGGTAAAACGAATTATCACTACAAGATGTGGTGTTTTTTCCTGGAATTTTTGACCTGCAATTGCATGGCATCGGTGAAACAGGGAGAATGGCGGCTTTTATTTTTCTGCCTGTTCACCCTACATTTACTTCGGAGACTGACTTGGAAATCGCCTGCCTGGACCTGGAAGGGGTCCTTATTCCTGAAATCTGGATCAATTTTGCCGAGAAAACCGGTATTGATGCCTTGCGCGCCACCACCCGGGATATTCCCGATTACGATGAGCTGATGCAGCAGCGTCTGCGCCTGCTGGACGAACACAAGCTTGGTTTCAATGAAATCCAGGAGGTCATCAGTACTCTCACACCACTGGACGGCGCCGTTGAGTTTGTAGACTGGCTGCGCGAGCGCTTCCAGGTGGTGATCCTGTCCGATACCTTCTACGAGTTCTCCCAACCGCTGATGCGGCAACTGGGCTTTCCGACCCTGTTGTGCCACCGCCTGGAAATTGCCGATGATGGCCGGGTCACCGACTACAAAATCCGCCAGAAAGATCCCAAGCGCCAGTCCGTGAAAGCCTTTCATGGCCTCAACTACCGCGTTATTGCTGCCGGGGATTCCTATAATGACACCACCATGCTGGCCGAAGCCGACCAGGGCATCCTGTTCATGGCACCGGATAATGTCGTGGCCGAGTTTCCGCAGTTTCCCGCGGTATTCAGCTACGAGGACCTGAAAAAGGAGTTTCTCAAAGCCAGCAATCGCACACTAAGTCTTTGAGTCCTTTTCCTGCAGCTGTTTGGCCAACTGCCGCAGCATGCGGGCCGTAGCACCCCAGATATAGTAATCGCCGTAATTCAGGTAATGGAAATTGCGCCGTCGGCCATCTCTCTCGACAAAGTCCTTGCCGTAGCGGGACAGGTCCGTGGTCAATGACAGGGGGAGGGTAAAAATCTCCTCGACTTCGTCGGGATTGGCTTTCAGTACGGGAGCACTGTCCATGATGGCCAGTACCGGCGCCACGGCAAAACCCGACGGCAGCACGGTGGTATCCAGCACACCAAGGACTTCCAGGGTTTCGTCGGCCAGGGCGATTTCTTCCCGGGCTTCCCGCAGGGCGGTGAACACCGGGTCGGGGTCATCCGGGTCAATACTGCCGCCGGGAAAACTGATCTGGCCGGCATGATGGGGTAAATGATCCGTGCGGCGGGTAAGCACGAAATGGGGTTCATCCTCCTCCGGGTACAGCAGGATCAGCACGGCGGCCAGGCGATGTTCATCCCGGTAGGCATCCAGGTCATGTTCCAGGTCCAGGGTCATCCCGAATTCGCGCAGGCGTGAAATGGACCAGTGGCTCATCGGGTGCGACTCAAACCCCGGCTTTCAGCGCGTCCATGAACAGGGAAATCTTGTCCAGGGACTCCTGATATTCCAGGTCGCCTTCAGAGTCAGCCACCACGCCACCGCCACCCCAGCAATGCATGTTCCCGTCATCCTTGACCAGGGTGCGAATGCAGATATTGCTGTCCATGTTGCCGCCGGCATCAATCCAGCAAAAAGCGCCGCAATACACCGAGCGCATGACGGTTTCCAGTTCATTGATAATTTCCATGGCCCGCAGTTTTGGCGTGCCGGTGATGGAGCCACCGGGAAAACCGGCCTCGAGCAGCGCAAACACATCACCGGCCTGCTCCAGTGTCCCGGTAATGGTACTGACCAGGTGATGCACGTTGGTGAAGCTCTGGGTTTCAAACAGGCCCGGCACGGCAATGCTGCCGGTATCGCAGACACGGCCCAGGTCATTGCGCAGCAAATCGACAATCATGAGATTTTCCGCCCGGTCCTTGAGACTGGTTTCCAGGTCGACCCGGTTCCGGGTATCGATGGTCGGGTCAGGGTTGCGCGGGCGTGTGCCCTTGATGGGCTGGGTCATGACCTGGCCGTTGTGTACCTGGATGAAGCGCTCCGGAGAGAAGGATAGGACCGCGCGTGAACCATCTTCCATGAAGGCGGCAAACGGAGCCTTGGCAATGGTCTGCAGGCGGGTAAAGGCAGAATAGGGATCTCCCTGGCACGGCGCGGTAAAGCGCTGGGTCAGGTTCACCTGGTAGCAGTCACCGGCCAGGATGTAATCGATCACGCGCTGGTAAGCCTGCTGGTAGGCATCACGACTGAAATTGGAAGTGAATTCCCCCTCAAGCGTGAACGGACCGGAGATCATGCCCTGGGAATCTTCCAGGGCCTGGTGCACGGCTGCGACAGTCTGTGGTGGACAAGTGTCCCGAATGACCAGGGACGTTTCCTGTTTGCGGTGATCAATGACAATGGCCCAGGAATACAGCCCCATGAGCATGTCCGGCATGCTGATATCCCGTGGCCGGGAATCCGCAATGCGTAACCAGGGATGGAGCAGTTCATAGCCCAGGTAACCAATGGCGCCCCCGGTAAAAGGCAACTCGTCACTGGCATGGGAGCGGGATTCCAGGGGAAAGTGGCTGGCCAGTATGGCAAAGGGGTTGCCGTCTTCCACGGAGGTCTTGCCGGCAGCCTCGATCCGGGTTTCCTTTCCCTGTGTGCGTAGGACCTTGTCCGGTGCCGCGGTAATGAATTCAAAACGACTGTCCTTGCGCGAGCGGTCGTTGCCGCTGGCCAGTAGCATGGGCAGGGGTAAATGTCGCAGCTTCTTGAACAGCGGATAAGGCGTCTTGTCGTAGGGCAGGGCGGTTACCGTAAACGGTTTCACGTCGACCTGCGCATGGTGTTGTTCAGTCAATGTCTGGTCAGGGGCAATTGGTTGGCCGGGGCAGTCCGGCTATTTTACTCGCAATGAGTGCAGGATACTCGGGAAACAGAGTCATCAGGTACAGGCTGCTGCCTTTCTCATGACCGTAAGTGGCCTTCATCTGTTTCACCAGGATGCGCATCATGGGTGACAGGCCGTGTGCAGCATAAAACTCACGCAGAAGATTGATCACCTCCCAGTGCGCCTCGGTCAATGCCAGGTTTTCCCGTTCGGCAATGGCCACTGCCACCTCAGGCGACCAGTCAGACAGGGTCTGCAAATAGCCTTCCTTGTCCAGGTTGATGGTCTTGCCGGCAAGTTCCAGGGTGTCAGGCATAGTATGTGCAATACAAATTGAGGTAGCTGTTAATGCGACAGTGGTTTCGTGTTCAGGGCATGGCAATGATCAGGGGTGTGAGGCAAATTCTAGCCCCAGCTCACCACCTTGTCGCAGGTTGTGGCCAGCGAGACAAACTGCTGCCAGTTGATCACCTCGATGCCGGGCAGCATTTTCTCAGATATGCCGCGGGCAGCCAAATCACTTTCCAGGGCATAACGGGTGATACCGGCATGGTCATCGTGCCATAACGCTTCATTGCGAGAGTTATTCATTGCCGCATAGACGCCGTCTTCAATGAGCAGGATAGCATCGCCCTCGCTCGTCATGGACAGGCAGCGCACCAGGCAATCAGAAGACTTGTTCACTGTATGCAGGATCATCAGAACACCATCACCTGGTCGGCAGCGGCAACCAGTGTTTTCAGGCTGACGTCATCAATCACCTTTACATCATCGGGCAAGGCATTGTCTGCCTGGAGATGTTGTTCAATGGACGGTGTATGGGCGAACAGGTCCTCGACCTCGTAGAGGGTCATGGCTGACAACATATCAGGAATGGATTTGAGGCCGGCGGCCTTGCTGTCCTGCGCCGGGACCAGTTGCAGTACACCGTCATCGATCAAGACAACGCTTACTGCCTGTTCAAAGGCGGCTGCCGTCAGGGCGACATCGATGGCCGCACGGGCCTGGTGACTGCCGTACGGCGAAGATCGCATCATGATGAGGAAACGTTGTTTATCCATGGTCAGGGCACGAAACTGATGACACGGTCGGATTGCTGAGTGGCATCGATCAGCTGACCCAGGCCACTGACGGAAAAACCCGGACGCAGGTTATGGCCTGGCTTGTCATAGCGACCGGCTTCAGCCTCGTCTAGGATGCCCCGTTTCAATGCCGAGGCGGCACAGACCACGGCATCCAGCTGGTACTCGGCAATCAACTTTTCCCAGGCCAAGGGGATATCAATTTCATCCTGTGGTGGCACGCTGAGCAGGGAGCCATTGCAGGCGCCGTCCTGGTAAAAAAACAGGCGGTAGATGTCATGGCCTTCGGCCAGTGCAGTCTCGGTAAAGCGCAATGCTGAAAGTGCAGCCGGTGAAGACCAGGGAGCCCCTTGAATGACAATGGAAAATTTCATCGCGGAAAAGAAAAAGCCCTACAGGTCATGCAGGGCTTTTGGTCAGTCCTTTTGTTCAATAGCTGTTTGCGGATTAGTCCCGGCTGCCGGACAGGACCGCGAGCAGGTGCAGCAGGTGAATGAACAGGTTGTAGATGTTCAGGTACAGGCTGACCGTGGCACGAATGTAGTTGGTTTCACCACCGTGAATGATACGGCTGGTATCAAACAGGATGAAACCGGACATCAGCAGGATGACAGCCGAGGAAATGGCCAGGGACAGGGCAGACATGTACATGCCGAACAATCCCATGATCAGGTTGCCGACCATGGCCAGCAGAACGATCATCAGGCCGGTGACCAGGAAGCCGCGCATGAAGGAAAAATCTTTACGGGTAGTCAGCACATAACCTGACAGTGTCAGGAAAATGAGGCCAGTGCCGCCCAGTGCCTGCATGACGATTTCGGTACCGTTGGACAGGGTGGCGATGTAGTAATTCAATGTGGGTCCCAATGACGCACCCAGACAGCCTGTAAAGGCAAAAATTGCCACAATACCCGTGGATGAATCGGCAGTCTTGTGAACCCAGAACAAACAACCGAAACCGACCAGAAGAAGAATCAGTCCGACCATATGGGACATATCAAGGGCCATGGCAATACCGGCTGCCGCTGCACTCCAGAGCAGGGTCATGGACAACAGCAGATAGGTATTCTTCAGAACCCTGTTGGTGGACAGGATGGCTTCCTGGCTGCGCGAACCTGTCGCGTACTGATCTTCTAATCTAACTGACCTGAAACCATAATCACTCATTATTACTCTCCAATAACTAAACTAGTTGGTTATTTGTTGAAACTTACTTTGCACTGAATTCTTTGCACTGAATTGCACTTATCTGTATAGATTTGAAAATGACCAGGTTGGCCAGTTTCGCGCACCTGTATCATGCAAAAGTCCCACAAATAATGGGGATAATCCCCGAAAAATCAATGCCTTCATGATACTTGGACCGGACTTAAAAGCAAGAAGTTTCAGGGAACCGACAAAGAACATCCGGCAGTTGACTGCTCCCGATATTCGGGTAAGATGCACCCCTTTCACGGAGGGGTGGCAGAGCGGTTGAATGCACCGGTCTTGAAAACCGGCATAGGTTAATAGCCTATCGAGAGTTCGAATCTCTCCCCCTCCGCCAGAAATAAAAGAACCCGGCCAAAGGCCGGGTTTTTTTATTTCCGGCTTCGGGGAGGCTCGATTCGGACTCTAAGTTCGACAAGCGACAGCGAAGCTGTCGCGCAGGACGCGCGCAGTCCAAGCGCGCCCGCAGGGTCAACTCCGCAGGAGTTGATCAATCTCTCCCCGACCCAGCACAAATTTCACACCAATATTGATGCGGTCTTTTTGCAGAATGAACAAGACTTCATTCGCGGCTAAAGCCGCTTCCTACAGCAAACAAAACCCACAAAAAATGCTTCTGTCGCTGATAAAAACATTCCAATAAAAAAGGCGCCCTCAGGCGCCTTTTTCAATTCCACGAAATACTTTTATTGTTGCTGCAAAGCCAACGACACATCATCACCCTGCAGGGAAATCAGATCCATCAGGATCTTGCCGCTTTCCACCAGGTAGGGGTCTGCATCGTCGTCACCTTCGGCCATGCGCTCGGTACGATCAACCGGATCGATACCAGCATTGTTGACCACGTCTTCCTCGTCTTCATCAACCTCATCCATGGCCTCGACACTTTCATAGGACTCCTGACCCTTGGCGATGCGGCGTGCATTGGTGATCTGCAGTCGCCACTGGTCAGCTTCCTCGCGCTCGGCAACCAGTTTTGCCTCGTTCAATGTCAGCTGGTTTTTCTCCTGGTTTTCGATGGCACGATCAATCTGTGCTTCGATAAAGGTGAAGTCAGGGTCATCAGCCAGGCGGCTTTCGTGACGACTGATAAGCGTTGGCAAGGCCGATTTCAGATCTGAATAGGGACGGTAATAGTTGGGTTCGATAGTATCCCAGGGCAGGGCAGTGGGCAGGGCGCTTTCCCCGATATCTTCCGATGTGTCGTACAGGGAAGGGAACTTGATGTCAGGAGTAACGCCCTTGTGCTGGGTACTTTCACCGGAAATACGATAGAACTTGGCGCGGGTGATTTTCATCTGGCCTTCGCCAAGACCAACCAGTTCCTGCACCGTGCCCTTGCCAAAGGTCTGGCTGCCCAGGACCAGTCCACGCTGGTAATCCTGGATGGCGCCGGCAAAAATTTCAGAGGCAGAGGCGCTCAGACGATTAACCAGAACAGCCAGCGGGCCGTCGTAAACCACTTCGGGATCCGGGTCACCCTGGACAATATTGTTACCTTCGGCATCGCGCACCTGTACAGTAGGGCCGCGCCTGATGAACAGACCGACCAGTGAATTGGCTTCAGTCAGTGAACCACCGCCATTGCGACGCAGGTCGACCACGACGCCATCGACACCCTCAGCCTTGAGTTCCTCAAGCAGGTTACGCACGTCTCGTGTACTGCTGCGATAGTTGGGATCACGGCGCTGCAGGGCTTCAAAATCTATGTAGAAGGTCGGCAGTTCAATAACACCGATCTTGCGTGTCTCGCCATTGTAATTGACCTCGACAATTTCCTTGCGGGCAGACTGGTCTTCCAGTTTCACGGTGTCGCGGGTGATACTGATTTCCTTTCTTTCCAGGCCGGCTTCCGAGGAAGCAGGGATGAGATTGAGCCTGACCACGGAGCCTTTTTCGCCACGGATAAGCTGTACCACGTCATCGACACGCCAGCCGACAACATCCACGTAGGGCATGTCGCCCTGGGCGACGCCGATAATGCGGTCGGCAGGTTGCAGTTCACCGGCCAGGTCGGCAGGGCCACCACTGACAATGCTGACCACCTTCGTGTATTCATCTTCGGTGGTGAGAACGGCACCGATGCCTTCCAGTGACAGGCGCATGCTCATGTTGAAGTTTTCCGCAGCACGGGGCGCGTAATACTGGGTGTGCGGATCGAAGGTCATGGTCATGGCATCCATGTACCGCTGGTAGATATCCAGGCCATTGGTTTTCAGTACCTGGCTGAGCTGTGAGCGGAAACGGTCACTGAGTTCCTCGCGGATCTTCACCATGTCCATTTCCTTGTCATCCAGCTTCATGGACAGGGCATTACTCTTGATGCGTTTTTCCCAGAGACTTTCCAGTTCGCTGTCATCGGCCGCCCAGGGTTCTTCCGAACGGTCGACCACGAGAAATTCATCCCGGGTGAAATCAAAATCGGTGGTGTCTTCTTCCAGGCGCTTGAGCGTGTAAACCAGTCGCTGCATCAGGCGCTCGCGGTAGCGATTGAATACCAGGTAACCAAATTCCACGTCGCCTTCCAGAAGCAGGTCATCCAGGCTGGTGCGATAGGCTTCAAACTCATCGATATCGTACTGCGTGAAATAAATTCGGTTGCCGTCCAGAGTCTTGATAAAGCTGTCGAGCAACTTGGAGGAAAACTCATCATTGAAGTTGATTTCGGAATAGTGGTTGTTCACCAGGTGATCAATGATGTTTTTGGTAATGTCTTCGTAATCAGCTTCCGGATGAAGCTCTTCAAAGATCACAGAAACATCCAGGGGTATGTCTGCGGGCAGGTACAGGGGCTGTTGTGCCTGTACGCCACTGAAATTCAGTGTGTAGGTAAAGCCCAGGATCAATGCCGCTTTGGACAGTTGCCGGAATACGCCTGCTTTCATCAATTTCATAACTATGCCTTGGGTAATGCGTTGTAATGACTTTGTGGGATGTCCAGGTCTCGTCTTGTGTCTACGTTGATGGACGTTCCTATGCCTATCTTTTTAGTGCCTGCCAACAGGTTTATGTAGCTGGTTTACATACCTATCTACGTGTCAATCGGCTACATGGCCCAATTCCGGCATACAACCAGTTTCACCTTGACCTGTAAAGGTTTCAGATACCTTTGGACACCTTGATGACACCTTTGTTTCAGAACCTGATTGTGCCATCCATCTTACTATCATATGGGCAAAATTTGGCAAAAAAATGCAATCCCCGCCAACCCTTACACGCTTTTGCAGTCTATACGGTGCAACTGACCCGGTGCTGAACAGGTCCCCGTTAATCCGGTTTGATGCGCTTTTTGCGTGCCGAGGCATGTCTTTCGGTCAATTCCACATCAATGTAACGATCCGTGATGGCACTGGAACCATGACCGGCATCATCCCTGACATGTTCACGGGGCCGGTGTTTGACGTCTTCCGAGATGCCGGTATGGCGGAGCCAGTGGACTGTCGCAGCCGTCAGGGCCTCGGCATCCTCGGTAAAGCCGTCCCGGCGCATGGCCTGTTCGGCTTCATTGAAACAGGCCTGGACAATGCCACGTATCTGCCGTGTGCTGGTGATATTGCCCTGGCCACGGGCCTTGTGGACCAGCGGTGTATATTCACCGGGCGAGGGCAGTGCCGGCAGGCCGCGGGCAGTACGATAGCGCTTCAGGGCCTCCAGCATGGCGTCACTGACGGAGATCTGGCGTTCCTTGTTCCCTTTACCGACGGTCCTGAACCACCAGTTACCCTCTAGGTCACGCTCGAAATCACCCATTTTGGGGCTCCAGCGCTCGGTTTCCACCAGTTCGGAGATACGTAAATACATGCCGAAGAGAGCGTTCATGATGAACAGGGTGCGTTCATGCAAAGAATCCTTTTGGGCCATTTTTTCAGCAGTTTCAAGCACATAGGACCACTGTAGCTGGGAAAGCCGGCGAATGGGGCGGCTGGACTGGCTTTTGCGGACAAATTTGCCCTTCTGGCGAATCTGGGCCACCGGGTTGAATTCCAGGTAATCCTCCTGGATCAGGAAGTTACAGAAGCTGCTGAGCACGGCAAAAATGCTCTGGATAGCGCTCTGGGACAGGAAATACGTGGTTTCACCGGATTTTTTGCCTTGCAGGACATAGGGGCGCCATTCCGGGTTGGGCACCCTTTCTCCGCCTTTGAGTTCATACCGGGACACATTCTTGGTGCCAATCCAGTCCCTGGGCGGATTTTTGGCAAATTCCACGTAGGCCTCGATATGTTCACGACGGATGTTTTTCAGCGATTTTTTCTCCACCAGCCAGCACCAGTGCAGGAAATGCTCGATTTCACGTCGGTACGTGGAAAACGTGTCAGGACTGCCACGGTAGGAATACAGGAACTCACTGGCCAGCTGGTAATCGTCAACGGCATGTTCCGGCTCATCTTCAAGCAGGTGCTTCACAGAGGTGATTCTGTGTTTGTAGGGGTTGGCCATTTCTTCAAGCGTGTCAAAGAACGGCACTGGCGGTGTTGCAGAACTCATGGAACTCCAGTGTATACCAAAGATTTGCTGATCAAGATCTTATCCAGGGAAACAGGGCATTCAGGACAAATATTGCTGAAAACGATAATTCGAATACTTCTAGATAACCGTCATAAGTTACTGATAGGGCTAATTTAAAACGAAATTATCAGGTATTTTCGCCTATTCTGCTATTTCCGGTAATAAAGATTACCGGAAATAAGATATAACTATATATGCAGGAAGTCCAGCCCTTATCCGGTAAATACACAGTTCCCCTCTACTTGCTTCAGATTCTCATCAAATGTGCACATCAGTGGATGAATAAAGCTGTTTATATTCATGAGGCTGAATTTGGTACTGTAATGTAATGCCAGAAGACCCAGAAATCATTTCCCGGGTTAACCAGGCCTGGTGAGGCTGACGCTATATCGGAAATTGATGATCAAATAGCGAATATTGAATACTCAGCAAGTTTGAACAATGCATCATTGAGCATCTTCATTTTTCTTCTTCATTTTTGCCTTGTACATATTTTCATCAGCCTTGTTGATGACATCATCCAATGAGTCAAGTGTGGTTGGAAGTATCTCGGCCACTCCGTAGCTGTACTTCGGAAAGAGCCTCGGTATAGCCAGATTACTGATGTGCGCATTGAGTCGATTTATCAATATGCCTTCTGACGCCTTGGAATCCCTGACAAGGACGATAAATTCATCCCCCCCTACCCGTGCGATCACGTCACTTTCCCGAAACGCGCTCTGCAGTGAGTCTGCAAACAGCTTTATCATTTCTGAGCCTTCCTTGTGGCCTAATCGATCATTAATTGATTTGAGGTTATCCAGGTCAAAGAACAATAAGGTCAAGGGCAGTTTTGTCCTTCGGGACTCATTGATGGCCATTTCTGCAAATAATTTAAATCCACGGCGATTCAATAACCTGGTAAGTTCATCAGTGGTAGCCTGTTCACGAAGTCGCCATTCCAGCTTGTCGATTTCATAGGACAGGTAGATCAAGAGCAAGGCGATTGAACTCAAGACGAAAGCTGTAGCAACAGCGAAGGCTTCAGTCTCATCAATATTGCCCTGGCTCAATTGGTTATGAATGATCGTCATGACAAAAAAGAGAAGAAAAATAGCCGGAAAAACGAAAGTACGACAGTGTTCTCCGCCAGTCCCGGACATGAGAAAAATTGAATAAAGGCCAGGCGTGCATTTACTGATTTGATTAAAAATGGTTAGCAGCACCAAAGCGATAAGGGTATAGACAGACAGCAAGACATTTGCATCAACTGAAACCAGGTCAGTCGCATGAAAAATATGGGCCGCTATGTAAAAAGTAACCAGAACGAAGGCTATCGAGACGAGAAAATCATGGGTAACCTACGCTACGGCATTGTTTTTTAAATTAAATAGCGGAATCAGCGATAAGAGCATTATCGCCACAATTGACTGTGGGGATACCGGGAAAACATTATCTGCGTTTGACCGGTTAACCAGGAAGTAATTCAAGGCATTTACCTCCCCGTCTGTATACACAATTTTTAATGAATTCAAAAAGATAATTGACACAATCAGGAAAAGCGTTGCCATGGCCAGATTGCGGTAAGTTCGATGCCTGATCCTGAAAGTTAAGACTGAAACACCGGAAAAGAATAAAGCCAGGGCTGTATTGGACTGCATCTGCATCCAGTTTCCTGGCAAAAGGAATAGCCCATCGGTAGCAGCCAATTAAGCATGACAGCGACGAGATAGAGAAAGAAAATAACAATGCAGCACAGCGCAAACAGAAATATTTGCCTGGTGGCTTGTTTATCAATTGACGCCGGTAAAGCCTCCCAATTGATCTGTCTCACAAAGCACTCCCTAGTTGATACCAGCCGGTTGTTCAAGAATACCAGCTATGGACACAACAAAAGGTCTAAACAGGCATCAAAACGCCTCTAAAGCATTTTTTATGGCAGGCTGTTGATTAACCTCAACAACAGCCTGGCTGTGGGGTACTCCTTGCCCGGGTTCAGGATGCCCTGGCCTGGCGCATGGTGACGAATTCTTCAGCGGCTGTAGGATGGATACCAACCGTTGAATCCAGCTGGCTTTTGGTGACACCACACTGCATGGCAGTGGCAAATCCCTGGATGATTTCACCGGCCTCAGCGCCCATCATATGCATGCCAAGGACCTTGTCTGTGGCTTTATCAACAATGAGCTTCATGTAGGTGCGTTCCTCGTTGCCGGACAGCGTGTGCTTGAGGTGGCGAAAATCACTCTCATAGACCTCAATCTCACTGTATTGGCTCTGTGCCTCTTCCTCGGTAAGGCCCACGGTACCCACATTCGGATGGCTGAAAACGGCAGTCGGGATATTGGTGTAGTCCATGGTGCCATTGCCGCTATTGAACAGGTTGGCTGCCAGGATCATGCCTTCAGCGGTTGCCACGGGGGTCAGGGCGGCCCGCCCCACCACGTCGCCCAGGGCAAAAATGCCGGGTTCAGTGGTTTCAAAGGACTCGTTAATGATGATCGTGCCGTTTTTTTCTGTCGTGACGCCGGTATTTTCCAGGCCAAGATCCGCTGTATTGGGTTTGCGGCCCGTGGCATACAGGACACAATCCACGTTCATGGGCTCGGAATCCCGGAATGTGACGGCCAGGCCATCGTCTGAACGGCTGATTTCACTGACGTTGGTATTCATGCGCATATCGATATGACGCTGACACTCGACGAACAGCTTTTCCCTGACATCCTTGTCAAAATGCTTCAGTGGAATCTCGCCACGATAGGACAAGGTGGTCTCGGCGCCCAGACCGGCGAATATGCCGGCAAATTCCAGGGCGATATAGCCTCCGCCGACGACCAGAATGCGCCTTGGAAAGGCCTCCAGGTCAAAGATTTCATTGGAGGTAACCGCCAGTTCCTTGCCGGGCAGGTCCGGAATAAAGGGCCAGCCACCCGTGGCAATGAGGATATATTTCGCCGTGATGGTCTCACCATTCACACTAATGGTGTTTTTACCTGAAATGCTTGCCCTGCCGTTGTAGACCTTGACCCCTGAATTATCCAGCAAACTATCGTAGATCCCGTTGAGGCGTGAAATTTCGCGTGTTTTATTGTCGCGCAGCACATTCCAGTCAAAAGGCGGTAGCTGGGTTTGCCAGCCAAAACCGCGACTATCCTGGCACAGCTGGCTGAAATGGGCAGCATAGGTATAGAGTTTTTTGGGCACACAGCCCACGTTGACGCAGGTTCCGCCCATATAGCGATCTTCGGCAATAGCTACCCTGGCGCCGTAACCGGCAGACATGCGGGCCGCCCTGACGCCGCCTGAACCGGCGCCTATAACGAACAGGTCGTAATCAAACATCTGATCTCCTGGTGTGATACTTCAAGTGAGGGAAAACGCATGCAAGGCTACCCCGGATTCACTCGAAATCCCATAAGCGTGGGGTGAAAAAAATTTCTATTTTAATTTTAAAGGTTTATTATTGGTGAGCGTCAACAAGAAAGACATTCTGTCATGCGGAATAACAGGATTGAAAGGACTGACCAATGAATGATAACAATGATGATCGTCACGCTTCAGGACACCAGCAAGGTGATGAGACTCCAGCCATGCCTGAAAGCAGAAGCACCCCTGCCCTGATCGAAAAATTTGTCATTCGCCTGCCCAAGGGGTTGCGAAAAAAGATCAAGCATCTCTCTGAACAGAATCGCCGCAGCATGAACTCGGAAATCATCATGGTGCTGGAAAAACATATTCAGCAAAACCTGTCCGATGATGTGGCTGAATTTGTCACGGATGCGAACCTGCAAGCGCGCAGGGTCAACACTCCCGGTA